>Ga0153915_10000022_pt1 | contig 154161 bp, 170 predicted proteins | sample Opewatmetagenome_2_FD_107003 | JGI IMG/M metagenome (GOLD analysis project Ga0153915, IMG submission 107003) | Freshwater wetland microbial communities from Ohio, USA - Open water 3 Core 3 Depth 3 metaG | ecosystem: Environmental > Aquatic > Freshwater > Wetlands | place: USA: Ohio, Lake... | reverse complement strand
GCGGCCGACGATTGGCCCCAGACGTCGTCAGGATCATTTACGACTTTGTTCCCGGAGATATCGCATTTTACGACTTCTCAAAATGCCCCGATCCCGCTAAAATCCTCGTCGTCGGTAGGGACAGGAAGCTTACGAAGGATCGCGCTTGCGATGTTGGACTCTCCCTCAAACGAGTGGTCGAAATGGAAGACTTTATGACGCAGCATCGTTTTGCTTCTGCCAGTGGCACTATCATAAAGTTCTCTTGTTATCGCGAAATGGATATGGGCGAACTGTATGACAATGCCGACCTCTTTGTTATCCAGCTCAATTCGATCGACGGGCCTGCCTATGAAAAATTGTGTTTGGACCTGTCTGCGTTCACAAACATCATCTCCCCTTTTCACGAGTTGCCCGTTCTCCCCGAGTCATCTGCTGTACTTGTCGACTTTCGCTGTGCAAAATTTTATGCTTTGCCTCCATTGAATCATTGTTAGTTATTGAATCGTTTCTTTATTGTCGTATCACAATGTTAAGAATAAAACAAAAAAACATCGTTGCCATGATGTAAAATAACGGGGTTACTCTCTTTGGTGATGCGACACGGTCGGTCGTTTTGCAATCATCTACATCAATATTACTAAAATGGTCACGAGCTTTCATCAGTGTTTCGAATGCTGTCAATTTCCTATTCATCGCAAAAAAGTCTTGTAGTTCGCAAGTGGTAACACGATGGGATTTAACAATGTCGTAGAATCGATGTTCCAAATAACTGCACGGATGATACTGGTTCCATATCTGCAGCACTTGTTCCTCGTCTGCGTACGTAAACTCAACACGAACGTCGACCCTGCCTTTGCGGATCAATGCGGGATCCAAACGATCAATGTAGTTGGTGGTCAATACGATGACACTGCCTTTGGCCGTGCAAATGCCGTCCAATGCATTCAAGAGGCCGCCAAAGGTAATTTTGGAGTTATTCACCATGTTTATCCTATTTTTGTCAAATATCATATCTATGTCTTCCAAAACGACAATGCCTCCATTGCTATGGTTTGCGATGGCAAGGCGAAGGTCGTCGTCGGATATGCGTGGTAGCGAAAGTTGCATGATGTACAGATTTTTTTTGAACAGACCAGCTGCGGCGCGTATCAAACTTGTCTTTCCGGTTCCAGGCATACCATGCAACAGGTAAACTCGTTTGTATGGTATTCCGTGGTAAGTATAAAACTGTGATGTTTCCGCCGCGAAGAACTCCTGCATATCATGTATGAAATCGTCTTTAATTTGATGTGGCAATATCATAGTTTTCATGTCTTTTGCTTGTTCCGATGAAGATTCTACCCAATGTTGATTGGTGGGGACCCATCTAAACGAAATGAATTCCCCGTGATTGGCGTTTGACCAATCTTTTGACAATACTTGAATGAAAAGCGCCAGGGAAGCAACATCCTTTGTAAACACAATGAGCCGGGACAATTGTTCAGCGCAGCAATTGGTGCCAACAGGAGTTCCGACATATTGGAACATTGCGTAGTAATCGTTGCCGTCCGCGTCTTTAAACCAACCCGTGCCAGAATTGCACACGATGGCTTTATCACATTTATGGTATACAAAGTCCGAATTTCCATTGTGAATGATATCACTGATTTCATATCCAAAACTTGCCACGTTATTTGTCCCTGATGTGGACGAACGGTGAACATATGCTGCTATGTAGTGGCATAACATTTCGTATTTCATCGTAGTATTTCGAAAGCAAACCCATTGCCATTGATCGACGCGTTCGTCTGTTGTTATTTCTATTGGCAGTTTGTTTCTGTCAAAAGGGGTGCTCTCCGTGTAAATTTGCATTTGTTCTGTGTGACCACGTTTCCGAATGATGTTGTTTTTGTGTGTAATGTCCTATTTTACGAACACGTGATAAAACGTATTTCATAAAATATTGAAATTCCATCATAAAATGTATCCTGCGGGGACAACATACACATCAATGCCACCACGTGAATGTTCTTTGAATCCGTATTTGCTTGGGTTGCGCGCAAGTGATAGCGGAGAAATCATGAAATATATGCGCAAATCTGCGGAGTGTGGGTATGTGTTTGCAAACATGGCAATGTTGTCGTATATGATCACAAAAGACACGCCGTCTTTTGATAAGCATTTATTGTATGAAGCAATGGACAATATGGACGTGGCATCACTTGTGTGGCGAGGTGGTATTGCGTTATCTGGCCCTTTACATTTGCACGACGAACGAGAGGCCAGGCGGTTAAATTTATTGTCTTTGCAACACAACGAACACATTGGAATGTTGAGCGCGGATATGCGAATGGCCGCGTCTAGTTTTATATACACCATGATCGATAAATGTGACAGACAACCACTTCGACATCCCGCCGTTGAGATATTGAGTGTTGCCCGTTTGATTACAGAAAAGGGACTGTGGTGAAAGTAATGTGTTTTCCAAATACTAAACGTCATTTTCAACCATAAAAGTTCACCATGTACTCGAGACGGTACAGGAACGCCTTTGCTAAAGCATTGACACTCGTAAACAAATCTTCGCAAAGAGCCTCGATTGCCGGGTCCACCATCGCGCGGTATCTTCCCTTTGCTTCCGGCATCTCCTTGGTCATGTACCGGTAGAATACCGCACCGTCCTCGATGCTCGTGTGTATGGTGTGCCGGATTATGTGCGAAGCCGTCAGCTCGCCGTCGTACGCGTCCCCTGGGTCTACGAGTACACATTCTGGGAATGCCAGGGTCATCTGCAGTCGGTCTTTGCAGAGATCCTTCAGAAATCCCAGACGCTCTGGGTCTCCACTCTCCCAACGCGGGTCGGTCGCGTCTTTCGCGAGCGCCTCGATCTCTTGCTCGTATGAAGCAAGTCGCGCGCGGTACTTGCGCAGATCTCGCCCGGGCAGCGGTCGTTCGGACATCCCTGGTCCAGGGGCCGCGTTCTGCTCGCGCCGCTCGTGTTCTTTCGATACCCATTCCCATATCAGTTTGAGTTTCTGCTTTATCTGATCCACCGCTTCAGAAGTGCGCAACATTGTCTCTATTTTGGCTTCTTTAGCGTCCATCTTGGGTGTTTTATGTTTTGATTTTATCAGAGGCTTCTTGTTCCTTTTATTTGGGTGGTTTACGTTTTATTCATTACACAAGTGAATTCACTTCTGAATTAAAACAAATACACGGTTATTTTGCAGTTTTGTATTGTTTATACATTTTGTACGACACCATTCCACCGGCCAATACCAAGAATCCGCCAATGAGTGATGTGGCGGTGACGATGGCCACTTTCACGCCAGTGGATTGTTGCGAAAACCATCCCGAATCATCATCGTCGTTATCGTCATCGTCGTTCCCAGCAATGTAATCTGGACTCGATTTACAAACTGCTATTTCATCAGCTGACATCTCTTTTGTATGCTGTTCACCAAACTCGTCCGTATACGTGCGGACAGATGGACACGAACCGTCTGCAAGTGGCACGGTCAAACCGTATTGTGTGTCAATGTCGTCGATGTTTGGATCTTCACCGTCTGCTGGCAAGTATTCTATACCGCCTCTTGCATGGACGCAATTGTCTCTGTACGTCGGGTTCACGTCGTATGTTTGCGGGACGCCGTATACATCGGTGGCATCGAAAACATATGGGCATGCATTCGTTTTTGAATCTGGAACACTGAATTTGTTGCTTTCATTTGTGGCGCAATCTTGGTAATGTTCGTTTGTCACTAAACCCTGGACGGTGCCTGCCACGTCTAACCACACTGGATATTTTGACTGACACGGAAATTGTGTTGTGGATTGCATTTTGTTCCATATGGTTACGGCCGTTTGTTTTTCATCAGCGGTCGGTATACCTTCTTCGAATGTGTTGTAAAAAGCACCGGTGTTTGCATCAAATATTGGTATTTTGTCCAAAAACGGAGGTGTAGACATCCATGCACTGAATGCATTCGGTTCATATGTTTGCCCACTATAACAGGTATCTTTTGCGTATTGGTTTGCTTTCATCGCTACCAATGATTGGTTGTTGGTGGAATTCATTGACGGCATATCATTGATAGAGTCTTGAATGAATGATTGTCCAGTTGTGAATGACGTTGCATCACACGTGCATTGTTTTGGATTCGCGTCATCAACACAACTAGGTGGGATACCATTGTCGTCATCATCACTTGGTTGATCCACGTCTGAATCATCTATGGTACATTCCATGCTTTGCGTAATGTCACTTAGATCCACATCCGTGCTGTTGATGACGTTGATGATTTCGACACACGCATCGTCGCATTGACCAGTCGTTTGCGCAAATACATTGTCTGGTTCCACGAGCATGTCTCTTTCGTTCCATGCCGTCATTGAACACGGTTCCCACCAACATCCAACTTGAAATATGCCCATGCCAGAATCGTACAATTCGACGAAGTTTGGGTCCCCGTACACGGGATCGGCGCGTTCCATACATTTGCATTCTGGGAGCCATGGATATGAATTACACCAGGTTGACATGACGTTCATGGCCAATCCTTTGACGGTGGTGTTTTCGCTGTTGGTATTGACCCAGTTGCGACAAAAATCGGCATCTCCTTGTGAACCAAGACCCACAAAACGAGACGCTATTGGTTGTGCGCCAGATTTTTGCGTGCCGTCAGTATTTGGTGGTAGATCATATCCGTGTGTATCGGGTAACACGTCCGCGGAAAAACCACAAAAATACGGCATAATGACATTGTTCCAGGTATCATCGTATCCATGTTTGTCGAGATATGCACGAGCAATACCTGTGTGTTTGAAATCGGATGTGTCACCCGTGTTCATGGTGTATCTGCATGTAATGTTCTTATCGGTAGCGGAACGAGAACCGCCAGGCAACATGCTTGTTTGATCCACTTCCGATGGTGCGTTTGTGGCTCCTGTGGTGGAATCTGTATAGCTTTCGCAATCTAATGCATTTGGAACAGAACAGGTAACTTGAGGATCAAATGGACCACATGTCACACTATCGTATTGTATTGTTTGATCTGGATAATATGTGACACCATTATCCTGGTATGGACATTTGTTCCAGTCCACCTCACCACATAAGGTTGGGTATCGCATTATGTCATATTTTTTTATATCATCAGAACTTATAGTGGCAAAATTCCTTATGCATACGTGATCTTTGCTTCCATCTGCACATATGTATTCCTTTTCCTGTGCTAGCGAATTTCCGAAATAATGTGATTGGGTAACGTTGTTCGTAAACTGGTATTGTGACATTTTGCTCATGGAAAAACACTATCATTTTTTTGTATAAACAAAAAATACATAATCACATCAAAAACCGTATGGCATCCCACCAACACCCATTCCAAGCGGGGGCGATTTTTGACACGCGTGTGTGGGCATGAACGTGGCGATTGCTGGGTTGAGAGGATTGCCGTTTAGTTGTTGTAATCTTTCGAAAAATTGAGTTACGCGGTCTTCACTGTTCCCTGATTGTAGTGCTTCTTGCCATAGTTGAAGCAACGTGTGGTCGATGTTTGCCATATTGATGATAATTGTGAATATTTTTGTAATAAAGATGCAAATTTTTTATACAAAATTAAAGTGAATTCATTTTGTTTATAACATCATCGGGAGGCCGGGAAGTATAAGCCTCCACGTTTTTGTAAATGTCACTCAAACACAATGATTTCCAACGTACAAATACGCGGTAACTTCCGCGCCGCGAACGACAAGTTTTTCCAGCTGTTGTTGGAGGCGGTGGAGGTGCGGCCACATAAGATCATACCGAAAGGCATGAAGAGGGGCGCGTACCTCGAGCGCGTGAAGCACATGCTCGTCGTCGTCTGTGAGGGGTTTACCAGGATCATGCTGGCGGCGAACGACAAGGCGTGGCAGGAGCCCGCGAGGGCCCGCGAGAATGCGATGGTGCTGTGCGCGTCCAAGTTTCACGCCGTTCGCGAGTACCCCGAATGCCTCGACGATGACGAAGACCCGTCGTGCACGCCGCAGATGATATTTGCCAGTTTTTTGCCGATTGGACACTTGAACGACTTGATGGCCATGTTGGGTCCCAAGCCGGACCACGCGTTGCTGGCGGCGCTGATCGAGTTGTATGACGCCGCGTGTGCGAGTGCGAAACTCTTGCTGGATCGCATGTGCACTTCATATTTGTTGTAAAAATTTTGTATTATTGTTAAAGCCATACACCGCATTGTTTGCCATCTCTGTTTGTGTACAGTTCGTAACATTCGACGAAGCCACAATATTCACAAAAGACGATGAAGTGTTGTGCAGTGACGTTGTGTGTATGTAATCCATCTTCAAATACACGAGTCATGGAGAGGAGATCAGGTTCCAGTCCACAGTAACAACGATGCTTACAGTCTGGAGGCGGTACTGTGATATGACATTGTAATTCATTTTCTGTCGCGGTCTCCATGTTTTTATGAAAAAGATTTGGTTTAACTTTTAAAAAAATGCGTAAATGTCCATGTCATAGCTTCCTTATTGTGATTTCTGCCACTGATGACGTATCAAACCGTAACAGCTCATTTCTGAATGTCTTTGCTGCCATGAGTGCCTTGTTTGAACTGCCATACGTTTCCAATTTGAATGGTCTATAAACACACCAACCGTCTTGACGTGCGTTGTATCTGACACACCATGCTGACATTTTGTCATCCCAGCCGATGTATGTCATATCGTTTGATGTTTCTGACATGCTTTTTCGTTTGTGACTTATTATTATTTATTATTTAAGCGGTGTCCAACCACACGCAACAAATGCGGCTTCTATGTCTACGTGACCAGCGTCGATAATGTTATCTGGGTGAACTTCGTGGACTGCCTTTTCAATGAATTGTGGTATGGTGGGGCATATAAATCCACATTGCAACAAGCGTTGTATTTGTTTACGAAACAAGCAACCCTCTTTGTCCGTGAGGAACGTCATTGTTTTTTGATTTGGCAGTTTCAAAAGAGTTGCCACAGTGCGCATATATAATTCGGGGTCATTGTTTGCTTCCATGACTTTGGTATACGTGAACAGTATGTGATGCAGGTCAATGCGGTCCGCGATTGTTTGTAAAAAACGTGATCGCTTGGTTGCGTCCGATACGTCGAGTGCAGGTTTTACGTATCCGTTTAAAGCGTGGTAACTGGTAGAATGATGGTAAAACATCAATACGTCTGTTATGTATACGTCTATCCATTTGTCGAGGATCACCGTTGACGGGCAAGCGTCGACGAGTTCGGTGGTTCTGCGATATCCAATGTCGCGGAACAAAAGAACGATATCAGCAGTAGCGTCGTCGTTGGTTTGTTCTATTGCGTTGCTTATTGCATCCCATTCTGTGAATGTTTGTGGTACGCATATCATACGCAACATGCATTTGAAGAGTTCAGAATGGTCGGCTGACATTATTTTTATATTATTTTACAATTTTATGTATTGCCACATTCTTCTTCGTCTTCTCTGCAGTCCAGCACCGTATCGCCGATGTCCGTTGGCACCACTCGATATATCGGATTCGCGTCAGCAACGTCCGCGGTCACGTCTGGGGACGCGCTGAAGATACCGCACTCGCGACACGGTGGTGAATCTGGTTCTGGAGTGTGTAATGGTTTGTCTCGGTTCGCCACCGCGGCGTCCCTGCACGCTTGTGCCGCCAATAATGCTTGATTTTTACTGCCATATTTACGTACACTGAATGACCGATGTACGGCTCGGTCTATTTGTTTTGGTGCATAATTTACACCCCATGATTGTGATCGTTTGTTCCATCTGATATATGCAAGACCAGTATTGAATATTTCAAGCCCCGGTAGAGAGTCTTCTTCGATTGGAATGACACGTGTAATGAGTCGGTTTTGCCAAGGTGCGACCGTAGCGCCAGCTTCATCGCTGATTTTGAGCAGATCTCTAAACGATTTTGCTTCTTTTAACGATTGTTCATATCCGCCCCGTGTTTTCCAACTGAATATGCGATTGACGCTCCATTCGCCACGAATTGAAAAATAGCGCACTCTCCATGCTGGAGGTTTTAAGTTTTTAGATATGAACTCCATGTCGTTTGGGTAAGCAGCCATTCTCTCCGAGTTGTGTTTATTGGTTTTATTCATTTTATTATAAAGATCGAGTATTTATAAATAATATGTTATATGGAATTCACGTTCGCTATTCCATATGTTTATTTAACCAATCTTCGATCTCTGGTGTGAAATGTCCTGGTACGTGTGCTCGCACCACTCGTACTTGATAAACTGACTTGTCGGTGGTGCCAAGGAATTTGTCCAACCACATCAGTGAATCAACGCGGGGGGCCGTGCACGCGTCGAGTATAACGTCCACGATATCTGCATTGTCCGCGAAATGTTGTGGAGTGACGCAAAAACGGTCCACCAAATAACTGGCCAATTTCGGACTTCCGCAATGGAGCGCGTATTTAATGATTTGAATGACTGTTCTAGGAGTACTTTTGCAATGATCAAAAAAACATTCTATCATGCGTGTATCGTCGTTTGCCGATTCACATATGAGTTGAAGAAAACTGTATAGATGGTCTTCAATGGCGTCCCAATGATCTTTTGTCAAATGTGACAGCAAGCAATGCAGCATTTCTATGTTTTTGTGGCGGATCATCAAATTAATGGTATCGATAATGTATCCAGAGTGATAGTTTGGAGGAGGTAGTATGCTGAGCAACCACACTAGCATGTCCGAATTGCCCAATTTGTAAGCCGTGGTTAGTACGTTGGCATTCCAGTATTCTATGTGTATAACGTCGTATATGAATATCATCAACGTCAAGTTGTTGGCTTTGGCAGCATTTGTGAATGCAAAAGAATAAGTGCCACAATTGCACTCTTTCGATAACTCTGGGAATGTTGCGTGTAGCCAGGAGGCGACGTATAGGTGGTTGTAGTTACACACGTTTGGTAGCAAATTCTGGTGTTTCAATATCAACTTTGAGTCAATGTGAAAATAGTCGAGTATCCATTTCGCGGTGGTAAGATGTCCATTCATACATGCTCGTATAAACAATTTCACTGGTCTATCGCATTTCACATCAAATGTGCGTGTGACCCATTTTGTTATATCGAGATGACCAGCACTGCATGCGGTTTGTAGATACAGCAACGGTTGATGTTTCATATCGTTATAAGTATTATATAACCACTGTACGGTGCGCAATTGGTTGGAACCGCATCCAGCGATCATTGCGTCAGCGCGAACATCGACCGTAAACATGTCAGTGTATTCTTTTGCAAACCACTGCAGCGTGTGTAGACACCCGCCGATGACCATCTCGTATATGGTAATGCCACGCTGAAAGAGTTCCACCCGGAATGGAAACAGTGCCTCTGCCAGATTTATGTCGACTTGTAGGCGTGTGACCGGGATGACTACGGTGCGTAAAATGTGAACGACGGATTTTAACCGTTCCAGAGAATCGGCCCTCTCTTGTGAAAACGTCTCGCGGCGCTTGTTGGGTTGGGTGATCTGAGTGATGTCTTCTGCTCGTCGTTTCATCTTGGCGGAGTTGTGAGAATGACTGAATGCGGCGTAAAATATACACACGCGCGTCAATACATAATATACAAAGTGAATTCACTTTTGTTTTGAAATTGTCAAAATACAAACGTAAATACCAAACACGCGCGGTTCTAAATACACAACAATGAACGACCTTAACGGCCACGAGTACATAGCCGGTCCAGAGATCTCGGTGCTCCTACTGGCGTGCCATGCGCGGTGTGGCGCACGAAGTGCGGTTCGCGAAATACTGTGGATGGAACCAGTGTTATCGCGTATAGCATCATATGCAAAACATGGATACGCGACAAAGCTGTCATGTGAAACGCATGGAGTGGATTGGGAATTATATAGCATGAAAAACGGTATCGGCCTGTCCGTTTGTGTGGGGAATTGTTTGCTATATTGGAAAGACAATACGAGCATTAGCGCGTACGTGACACACAAAAAGGCTGGTGACATTTGGATTGTGAAGTTGGCACGTCATCACTGGGGTGGTTCGTATGTGGAGTTGCCGGTATACCATTCTGACGGTGCACCATTTGTGTATTCTGACATTGATACACTTCAACAACCGTTGTGTGATGCACTGGTGAAATATGGATTGAACATTGACGAACAATGTGGAGCTTGGCGGGTGGTTTGCGACGTGTTTGGGTTGATGCAGAGTGGTAGGTTATGTGCCAAAAACATAGTCGCCAATTTGTATGATGTGCTTGTATGATTTACGTAATGTTGGGCTCGAATAAAATGTCACAAAATTGCAAAACACAACATTAAATGGACAAAATTGACCGTCGCGCGTTTCTTGCATTTTTATGTGGCAATCATCCGCGATGTGGTGCAAACAGTTTTATGAAGACTGCATGTGGTGACATTGTTTTGCGATCAATAAAGAAGACACTTGATTATATATCAATGATGCGACGCAGAACGGTTTGTATACCATGCCCAATAAACAAGGTAATTGAACACGACAACGGGCCGTGGAAACACATATATGATACATGTGTTGGTGCGATTTACATTGATGATGCTACAAAACAAAAACTCGGAGATGATTGCGTTTTGGTATTGGCATTGGGTGAAATGTCATATGTTTATAACCACGGTGACTACAAATGGGACGAACGTTATGGGTTATGGAATACTCGTTTGTGGCCCAAAGGTATCGCATACGAAATGCCAACAAATATCGACTTGCAATTGCCACAATCAATATACAGGCCCTTGGCTGAAGTTGTGAATTTGGATGACTTGAAAAGAGATAATTTGCATTTGCATTATTTGGAATGGCACGACGTTCGCATCTACGCTATCTGTTTGGTAAACGGAACACGGCGACCGGTTGACGAGAAACTGGAGTTGCGAGTGTTGCTTAAGACAAAACGTTGTAATAGGAATGAACATGGTCATATTGACAATGACGGTGTTGTTGTAACGGATCGGAAATCCCCATTGAAAAAAGTGGAAGCTGCATTTATATCCGAACGTGATCGTCTTGGATGGGATATTATGGTGTATGAGCGAGGGATGTGTGCTTTGAGATGTTCGATGTGATAATAAAGACAAATGAAGGTTTATTACTGTGTTTATTGTTGTGGGTTATAGTCAAAATCGCCAAACGGGTTTTTGTCATTTTTCTTGTCGTCTTTATCGTCTTTCTTGTCTTCTTTTTTGTCTTCGTTTTTATCATCATCATTATTATTATCCTCTTTATCTTCATTTTCTTGTTCTTTGACGGTTTTCATTGGCGGTGTTAACCGGGTCAAACAAGCGGGCGCGTTGCCGTCGTCAACACACATCGCTCCACTTCTTTTCCGTCCACGACGAGCGGCCCTTTTTCCTTTTGGCGGATCTGGTTTGTCTTCTGTGTATGTTGGTTTCTTATTGTTTCGATCATCGTCACCGTTTCCGTCGCCACCGTTCCCGAGATTTGTGTTTGTTTTTGTTTCTTCGGTGGTGTTGGGAGTTTGTACGGGGTCGGTGGTTGGTTTGGTGTCTTGTGTTTTCGATGTTGTTTTGGTGGAATCGTTGTCGCCGGGAGTCATTAATTTGGATACCGCGGTGTTGACAATGGCGGTGCCAGCAACGATCAATGGAACCGTGCCAAACGCGGATACAGCAGCCGCTGTGCCGTCTTTTGCTGCGAGAGTGGCGGCGGTGGCTGTACCGACGGCAGTGACAGCGACAATCGCAAGTAACACGCTTTCGATGAATGCAGTAGATTGCATCAACTCGCTTTTGGATGTAGTTTCTGGATCGTTGGTGGGATGTGTTGGCAATCGTTTGTCTGGAAAATTCTCATTATAATGTGATATGGCGACGTTGAGATCGTTGATTTTGGCCAGGACCTCTATTTTCCTTATGTGAAGTATTTTGTCGTATTCTATATCTGGTAATGCACCAGGTTCAGAATCCAGTGAGTTACTGATGTACGACATGACGACGTCTTTATACTCATCTCCGACGTCCTTGTATTTTGCGACCAATTTTTCGTAGGCTGTCATATGGGTTATGGAATGGAACAAATGGTATGGTCACTTGGAATTTATAGGACAATTTTAAATTTGTAACCATAGACAAAACATTTATGTCGAGGAAACGTTCGATAGTATCATTTTTGACTGCATGGAATCCAAGGACTGGTTCAAGGTCGTCCATATACAAAAACGAAGTACCGTATGATGTGGGATTACGAGTGTCAAAGATGGTCAAGAATCATATAGCGAACTTGTTTGTCGTGGTTGACGAGTTTGATGGATGCGATGTATCGTTGCCAATCAACAACGATGAGGTATTGCAAATGCTGGACCCGCGAAAGAACAACCCTGGTAGGGGCACTGTCGTGCGATACAAGTCTGTGTTTGGATATACGAGTGGCACGCATTCATATTGTCTCGAAACAAAGGTGGAATCACATGCAATACAAGTAATGAAGATTGGAGCAATATGCACAAAAATGAACGGCGGAGTGAAGCTTTTTTTCAAAGAAGGGTGGTGTATTGAACGGTGCAGGGACAACAACAACTTGCTCAGGCTGCGGATATATGTGAAATTGCAATTGGACGAAAGAAAAATGTCAATACGTGTTCGCAGGCGTAATGATGATGTGGATATTACAAAGACGATTATCAGTTTGAAACATATACCAACGGACGCAGTATTTTACCCGGCGTTGCTTTTTTGTAGCACATTCATGGAGGGTTGTTTACAATGCAAAGACGTTTGTTTTGATTATTGAACATTTTTGTATCAAAATGCGAAATTTAATCCCATGAGGCCGTTGGTCATATACAGGGTGTTGGGCCGCGAGAAGTCCACAGAACCGGTGGGATGTAAATCTGGACACGGCGCAAATGAATGACGAACAATGTTTGAGGTGTCGTGTTGGTTGGCATATGGAAATGGGTTGATGTAATAGTGTGTATCATGTTGGTAAATGCCTGGGAACGGATGTATGTAATATGGTGTATCGTCGTCAATTGTTGATGATGGTTTTGGTTTTGGTTTGGGATGGGATATAACATCTTTATAGACCAGTTTTACCGGTGTTGTTCTGCAGATAGGACATGTGTCGTGCTCTTGCGTCCATTTATCGATGCATGTGTTATGAAAGTGATGTCCGCATGTTGTGAGTGCGTCGTCGATTGTATTGCAAACACAAAGACATATACTGCATTCGGGTGTATCAGCCATTTGTGAAAATTATTAAAAAAGTTTGAAAACTGAATATCATTTGTTTCATTTTTATTACACCCACATTCCCAATGTATTGCCGTATTTGTTCATATATGTTTGGTAGTACTCTACTCTTCCACAGTCGCAAACTGAGACATAATACTGAACTTTGATGTGACGTGTTTTTGTTGTATCCACGAGCGTTGAAGTGGAATCGATTATGTGCGGGAATGAACCACAATTACATGGGATGCCAGTGGTTGGAGGAGGCACCGTGATGTAACACTCGACATTGATAGGTATATTATTTGATGTATTCGCTGACATGTTTTTGCCACTTGTGTAACAGTTGATGAAATTCTTGGAGGCTATTTTCATTGAATTCCATGGCCAGCGAGATTCCGCCACCCTCGCCACAGCCGCGTCTTGATTTGACCTCCACCATGAGTAAATCTGCGTCCCAGCTGATGCAGAACACGCCAGTGGCGCCGTCGTCTTCGAACGCGCCGGCCTCTTGATCTGCGTCGATTTCCAGTATTTTCATTGGATTTTCTGGCACTAATGTGACGAACAGATGTTTGACCGTGATGATTATTTCCACGTCTCCGTGTGTCGGCAATGTGTGTATTTCGAATGACATTTTCTGGAACAAGTGTAAATGTAAGATGTATTATGTTTTATGGGTTGTTGATCTTTTCATTAAAGATTGAGTCACACTGAACGGAAACATAAACACAATGGAGTTTCGGTGGTACACTCGACAGCAGCTCGGGTCTGCTTTTATGTTGGTTACGCTGGAAAAGAAACGTGATGCACATTTGACAAAGGATATTGCTATGATAATATTCGATATGGCGGTTCCACGAGTGACGCCTGCCGGCCGGCCTAAGATTTGCGAATGCAGAGGCAAAAGGAACTGCACGCGCATGCATTTTGGAGACGAATTGATCGGTGGTCCACCGATGTCATCCCCGTGCACTATAAGTGATAGATATGCGTTGGTTCAGTTGATTGGAGTGAGGAATCTGCATATTTTTACATCTTTTGGTGAATATTCAATCGAGCACATGCGAAATCAACCGGATGTGATAACAAACAAACCGCGCAACGGAGCATGGTGTGTTCTTCATTATGTAATGTTCATTAGACGTTACGCGGATGTGTTATCGATGTTGGATATGTGTGGAGATTCATGCGTGAATGTGTCAGACACTAGAGCGTTGGAAGAGAATTGTTTTGAGATGTCGACAGAATGGTGGACATTGTTGGATAGTGCATTATATCGTAAAGACAAAGATATGGCAATGAAGCTCATACGACGAGGCGCAGTTGTTAGAAGTAAACACAATACATTTGAAAAGTAATTTATTTTGACAACATCAATATCATTTCTTCCAACATTGCCCAAATCGCATGCGAAGCGTCCATGAGAACATTGGTGGACGTCGCTTCTCCGAGTGCGCCGTACCATTCGCACGGTCGCACGTTTTCTTCGTTTTCAATGTTGTCGTTGGAATGGAGGAACAGCATGTACAGGTCTGCGAATGTCTTGTCGAAGGAATATGATTTCCACAACATGCCGGCGGTGATTTCGAGGCGAGCGCACGCGTCCGCGCCCGTGCGGCGGATTTGCTCGAGTATACATTCGATGGTGATATGAAACATTTTTGGTTCTCGCAGGCCTTCGTGGTCTCTGTGCATGAGCAGATAACTGAAGTAAAAGTCTTCGCATTTGGGTGAAGTGTTGGTGGGGTCCGTACGCGACTCCCTGTACTTGAGGACGGAGATCGCGTTGCGGATTGTCACCGGATGCTCCATGGTCGTGGGTAAATAAAATGTCGATGAAATTATGATTTTATGCTAGTAATACATTTTACGTGTTGGTTGGAAGAGACGAAAAGAAAGAAAACGACAAATGACAAATAACACGCGTTTTTATTTGAGGTTTTAATAAGAACAATGTACAAACAAGCCAATGTCGTAGACCAATAACGCTGCCGTGTATGTGTCTGCGGCTTCGCTGCTTCGACGTTCAATTGTAAGACGTACGGCGCATGGTGTGGCCATTCCGGTAGTGGCAACTGACGCAAAACTGTGTGTGAGACACACGTCTTGTGTGAAATCGGTAGACGTTGTTGTGTCTGTGGCCGCAGCTGAACTGTGTGTTGCATCCGTAAATGTCGTCTGTGCGAGAAGAACCGTGGCATATGGAGTGGCGAGGGCGCCAAGGCCACGGTAAAATATATATGGCACGACGGGTGTGCCAACTATCCAGGAGTCTGGTAACATGTAATCAGCGGTCAATCCGGGATTGCCAACTATGTGGGGAAACGTGAACTGTGGAAATGTCGTAGAATCCGTGTTCACAACATTGCCACCGGCTTGTAGAAGGCTACATCGTTTTATGTAATTTTGTGTCACTGTCCCGTCGGTAACCAGGTTTTGGCAATATATGTCGCCACCCACGCCGAGACCACCGGCTATAACGGCCGCGCCGGTGGTCTGACTGGTGGAATTGGTCGTGTTCAATACATGGAATATATTACTGCTGTCTATATTGAGGTTTGTTCCGGTGGTGCCGAGTGTCGCGTCTCCGGACGCCAGTGAATTGATCCACGCGTAGTGTGTGGCGTCGTATTGCACGCGCAACTGTGGTCCGGCGGTGTTGATGATTGAAAAGATTCCATTTTGGACGTTGTTTCCACGGAATCTGCACGGTCCGAATTCTATGTAGGAATTTCTGTATGGGATTATTTGGTCGAATTGACCACAGTCCTCTGCAACCGATTTTTGAGACATATTATGAAGTACGGTTTGATATAACACGTACATTCTTTTTTTTCACAATTGTATTTACAATGTTGATCGGCGACGAAGCATCCACCGCGTTTGTCGGCGTCCGCGCGTGCGCAGACAAACTGCACATCCATGTTCTGAGGAGATTATTATCAATGCCAGGAGACACTTTGGCATCTGGTGTGTCAAAGACCGCATATGCTGATTTGATTGGCGTCATGCTGGACATGTATTGTTCCGGATGTTGTTCATTGACTGGTGACGCGAATGGTCATGGTTGGAGGAACAAAGAGGACGCGTTTCGTTTGGCAAAGTCGATATGTGAGGATAAATTACATACGACGTATATGTTCCCGTTTTGTTTGGAAACGGTCGAAGATCGTATGAAACTTGACGAGCAACACGTGTTGTCGGTATACATACAAAATGGTTTGACAGGTGAACTGGACAATCTTTTGGGAACGGATCAGGAGCTGTTGCCGTTGTTGGTGACGTTGTTTTTGATTGCAAGAAGTTTGGCAAGCATTCTGATAAAACGCATAAAATGTGCAGCGTGTTTGTAATAAATTATCAATTGGAAACAGAACAACTTTTGCTGCAATGATAATACATGTTTGTGTATCTTATCATTAGTATACCGGAGGTGAATGAACATGCGCCAATGAACAATGCAATACATCCACAATATATGATTTTGCACGCTTCGCGGGCATCGTTGTTGTGTCTGTTTCTTTCGGGTGTGACCCTTTGTGTTCTTTGTGAGAGTATGTCTATGGAATGTCCAGTTGCGAAGCACACGCCGCATAACAAGATGAAAGTGCCGATGAAGAACGCTGGCACGGAAAAGGTTATGTCCAACAAACCGAATATGAGCCCGGTTGTTCTGAAACTGTTATCGCAGTGAGACGCCATTCTATTTTAATGAAATAAGTTTTATGTAAAGGAAAATGGTCTTTAAAAAGCCAACCATTACGTAAAAAGAAATATCACATAATCGAAATGAAGTCTGCAAGCATCTCTGAACTAGCACAAAATGTGATCGACTCTGATGAAGTGTTCTCCGCATTCAAGGAACCTGTTGATTTCCCTTTACTCGACAGTGTAGACTACATTCGCGTGCGAACGAATGTCATGCGTGGAAGGGATACAGTAGACGTTGATCTGGACATTGCATTGATTGGACATAGTTACAACGATTTTGATGGTAGAGATTGGCATACTGTTGAAAGTCACCGTTTGGGTGAAATGATCAAAATCACAGGCGAAAACACCATGTCAACGGTGGTGTTCGCTGTTATGATGATTGCGTATAAGTCTGGCAAGGCGGTGACAGATATACAAACCAGGTTATTGCCAGCCGTGAAACACGCGCGTGAGTTGTTTAATGTATGGGAAGCACGTGTGTATCGCGATTCCGTGAAAGAGCTTTTGGATCGGAAAACCGATTTGATACAAAAGGCTGAGGCAAAGCACGCACAAGAATCCGAAGTGGTTGAAAAAAAACACAACATGTTCATGTCAGATGATTATTGGGTTTATGACGGATAACAAAATGAAGAGTGTTTTTGTTTGTTTTACATGTGGTGTTTGTTGATATATAGAGATTCACGTATTTTTCTCTTTCTTTCTTGGTCCTTCATGTAATAATACGTTGCCATGGAAGATACAACTCCAGTGACAACTGTTGCCGTTATTGCTATAAATATGGCGGTTCTTTTGTTTATCATATTTCCGCTGTTCGGTGTCGCGTATGTTATCTGTTGTACAGGCACGGTGCCTGCCGGGTTCAACATCGATATGATGTCTGATGTGTCCATTTGTTTGTAATGAGGCGGTTTATTTTTTTGGTCAAGTTTACAATTGTTGTGCGATTTCGACTTCATCCGGCATGATTTCTTCGACTTCTTCTTCGTCCGCTTCGATCACTCTCGCAATTTTGCATTGAGACAGTTGTGCGGCGTACTCTGACAGTGCGCGATCCGTGCTGCCACTGTGCAAAGAGACTATATAATTGTAGGTCAGCATCGCGCTGTGTTTTGGTATCCCGGCGGAACCGGATGCTGTGAATTTTGCCATGTACATGTCTGCAAATGTGTAATGCATGCCGAACATTTTGGACAGTTTTGTTGGCAGCACCCTCGTCGCTTGCGGTATCTTTGTCGACGTTGGACTGTTCTCACGTTTCCTATACCAACGGCCTCGTCGGTTCGTGCGCGTCAAAATATCAACAACGGCATAGTCTATTTCTTTAATGGTGTTTGCCGCGCGCAGCAAAGCCAGTAACAATACGTTCTCCCCGTGACGCAGTTGGTTTGCGCGATCCCTATTCACGCGAATCTCTTCGATGGCAAGATAATTACTAGACGCGCCAGTGAGTGACACTACGACATAAGGGCAGTAGGTTATATAACATTGTGGTGTATTATCGATGTCGTTTCGAACTACCAGCATGGCGCATTTTCTGCTGGGACATTTGATCGGGTTCAACCCTTCTCGTATAGGAGACATGGTGCCGCGAGCTGTCATGTCACTTGTGTGGATCTGAGCTACGTCCATGTATTTTTCCAAAGGCATGTCATTGTCCGTTGCGATAGCGTGTTTGGAAAAATGAGATGCTTTGGATCTTTCAACAAGTTGCATCTGGACGGCATCTCGGATGTCTTCGTAGTTCTTGGGCTTGACGTGCGAAGCCGTGAATGCGATATCACATGCATGGAGCTCTCTATTGATGTCTGCCAACTGGGATGTTATGTTTGTGTTTAGTCGTTCCAGTATTTCAGGGTCGGAAGCAAACGTGCCAGAGGATGGCTGTTTTATGGCCAGATATGGGTTATATTTGAGAGCTGTCATAAAATCATTGGCTTCGTTTGGTGCATGTCGTTCAATTATTTCTCGCGTGAGATCAACGCTCATATTATGTGATAATATGGAGTTATGTTCGCAGCTGATGCCTTGTCTTGGTGCATACGGAAGCAACCGTACGATACGAGGTATGAAAATGTTCGAAAGATAATAGAATCCTTGACGTATTTGCATATGTCCTTGTTCCCCGAGTGTTTCACTGTCGACAAAAAGGAACGAGCCTGGAACGGAACCATACATGCTCGGCAGACTTTCGTATTGTTTAAACGCGACGTCGTCGTATTGGTTTGTCAGTTGGTCGAGATAATCGAGACCATAATGGTTGTATATGACTATGACGTCCGAAGCCATGGACTTCATTACGTTCACAGTTGATTCAAAACTGCCAAGGTCAGGCATTTTTTTGGATATCAAGGAATGTATAATCTTGGCGAGTGTGTTTTTGTATGATTCTATCTTTGAATCCAAAACACGTTGTTCTTCGAACGATTTCTGTACTGAAGCCGCCGCGGCTTCGATGACTGTCGGATCAAATGGCTTGGGTGATTCCATGTGTATTGGATAACAGTGGAGTGATATTTTAATATGTAAATAAGTTTTATGGAATGAGAATGTGCAATTAAAAGCCAGTTGTCAAGAGAAAAGGAATATCACAAATCGAGATGAAGTCTGCAAAGATGTCTGAGATTGCAAGGAGCATGATAGAGTCAGACAAAGTACTTTCCGCATTTAAGGAACCCGTTGATTTTCAATTGCTTGGTGGTGAGGAATACATACGCGCGCGGACATGCATCTCAAATGTAATGGATACCATTAACATCGATGTGGATATATCACTGCATAGATACAAATACGACATTTACGGTGATGACTGGAAAATCCTTTTGAGTGAAATGGTCATATCACATGAAGCTACCGTATCGACGGTGTTATTCGCTGCAATGAAGCTTGCGTATAAAGCTGGAAACCCTGTGAGATGCATACCAGCCAAACTGGCACCATATGTCGAACACGCGCGCGAGTTGTTCAATAATTGGGAATCTCACGTGCATAATGATGCTATGGAAGGATTTTTACAAAAGAAAGTCGAACAAATCCGGAACGCGGAAACAAAGTATGCAGAAGAAGCTGAAAAAGCTCAAAATAAACACAACACGTTCATGTTAGTGGAATATTTGGTGTGCAAAGAATAATGAAATAAAAAATAAGCATTTTGTTTTCATTCCTTGATGGCGCAATCATGTGATTTGCAACGTTGTATCAAGAACAGGATTGTTGCGTGGTTGTTGCATGTTGTAGACCTTGGTGATGTGCATGATGGCTACGACGTTATCCGCAAATCAAAGGTAAACGGTTACAATTGCATACACCTACCGATCGAGGATGGTAATTGGGGAAAGGACATATGGATCACATATAAGGATGAAAACACGATTGAATTCCAATTATATCAATGTTACGCAATACACAGACGATCGATTGGCAGTCCGTACATAATGACTGCTGCTGAGATAGAACCGTTGGTGCACATTTTTCACAAGCACGTAAAACAGGCCAGTGAAGATATTGAACATATGCGAACGCTTGATGAATTGTCACAATGTTTATCTGAAGTCAAAAAACATATGTAATTCATTGACAGAATAATGAAATAAAAAAGAACCATTTTATTTGTTTTATATACGATGTTACAACGGGCGTTGACGCTTCTCATGGGTCTTCATGAGAGATGTGGAACGTTGAGTGTGTTGACAAAGAATAACGTATCAATGGATGTGGTTAGGATGATTGGGGAACATTGCTTGCGTAAAACGTTATCTGATATACACATAAGTCGGAAGTTATATGGCCCATTTTACACGACGCTTGATGATATAAAAAACGTGGAGATATCACACATAACACTTTCGGAATTTTGTGTTACGATATGTGCCAGGAAGCGATGTACGCCGCAAAAAGGATTGTTGCATCTGCATATACCTTGGATGGAGATAGAAAACGTGCGTTATGACCTTGTAACGGACGCGGATAAAACATTATGGGATTTGGGGTGCAGAGGGCCGCGATGTGATGTGGTTGTGTGGATAAAGTATCCATAATGTGAAAAATAAGTTTTATGGAATGAAAAGACATCTTTAAAAGAGAAGGCAATGCGAAACAAGAAATACCACACTTGCGATGAAATCCGTGGCTACGTCCAGTATTGTGCGGAATATAATCGACTCTGACGAAGTACTGTCCGTGTTCAAGGATCCCATTGACATCTATTTGATCGATGGTATAAAATTTATCCGTGCACAGACATGTTGCACATGCAAAAAGAAGTCTGTTAGCGTCGATGTGGAAATATTATACTATAAACGCAAGTATGACAGACCCAACAATGATTGGATGTTCGAGAAAAGTTATTATTTGAGTGAAATGTCCAAAATTACTGGACATAACACCGTATCAACGGCATTGTTCACCGTGATGAAGCTTGCGTATGAAGCTGGTAGTATGGTGACTGGTATACCGGACAAGCTGATGCCATCGTTTGAACACGCGCGTGAGTTGTTTGACAAATGGGAAGCCACATTGTATCATGATACAATGGAAGAACTTTTAGAACAAAAAACCAAACGAATTCAAAATGCGGAAAACAGTTATGCAGAAGACGCTGGTCCGATAGAAAAGAAACACAAGACATTCACGTCAGAAGGTTGTTGGACGCATCACGAATAATAAACAAATTTTGGTTTTTATGATGAATATATTTTACGAATGAGGATGTCCGCCAATTTGTTGGCAAACACCATGGCGGAAATACACAATCTGTATTCATAACTGTCTGCTGGAAACATGTCGTATAACACGCGGATGTGGTCGTAGTTGATGTAACGCTCCAGCACATTTTCTGACTTGAACGTGTCGATATCGTCGTCCGAATGCAGGCATGTTGGGAACGGATGCATGGCGCAAAGGTATTCGCATAGTTCAGTGAGGAACTGCGTGTCCCATGTTGGGTTGTTAATGAGTTTGGCAATTGTTTTGCAGCCGTCAATGAAGTTGGTGAAAACGATGTTGAGATGGCTGGCCCTCACGCTTTTTTGTTCATTGGTCTCGTGCGTGCTGACAATGAGCCTGTTGAGTTCATTGATGTGCGTGGCGTTTAACGCGTTGCGTATGTTGGCGATGAGAGCATTTGTGTGGATGTGGTAGTCCGTATCCATGTGTGTATTTTTTTGACAAAATGAGCGTGTATAAATACATAATTCATCCATATATTTATCACATAAGTGAATTCACTTTACCAATTATGGATTACACAATGCGGCGGTTTGTCGCGTATATATTAACCCTTGTGTCATTTCATTGTTACTCAACAACAAGATGGAATATCCAGTGGTCGAAGTTCTTGACACGCCCGCGCTGGGCCTGTGGGCTTTTGCCGGCGTGACGGGCGAAGATTCAAAGCAACTGATTTTTTACATACTCGGCAAGCAAGGACCAAAGACGTTTGCTGGCATCGCGCGCGGTTTTCGATTCCTGCCTGACAACGTGTACCGGGCCGCCGTGCGTGCTGGCGCTGATCCAGAGGATATCATGACGAACCCCAAGTCGCCGTCGAGGAAATGGCTTGCTCGACTGCTTGTGTACCACAACATCATCGCGCCGTTGCAGTTTACGTGGAAGAACCGCGACGACGACAACACCGTTCTCAACGCCGTCAAGGTCATACCGCAGACACGGATGGACTGCTATCGTGCCTTTTGTCGCGACACACAACTGCGCGCGAGAATGTTGCCGTATCTGTTGGCGTCGGAACTCCCAAAGGTCAACCTCTTTCGCATTTGCAAGCGGCGTCCGGCATTCAAAATAGCACCACTCTTTTACACCGACTTTACTTTGCCATTTTAAATATATGTTGCCATTTTTAAAACAACGATGGCCGAACCGGTGCAACCATTCATTTTCGAACAAGCGGCGTCTGTCGTGCAAGCGGACGTGTCCGCGTCTGCGGAACAAGAACACGAAATGAAAACAAAGATAGAGTCGTATAAAACACATCTTGCGCATGTCATTTATGCGCTCATACAACGCAAAACTGACAACTTTGAGAATGAGACGGACGTGACTCCATGCATGCGTGCGATGGCTGCTGATATGATGAACGTGTACGACAGATACGGTCTGGATTATCTGGACAAAAACACCAATCAATTTGACGACGCGTCATGGCAGGAATACGAACGATTGCCGCGTATGTCTTTCAAGGACGAACATGCATTCGCGGTGTTATATACACTCGACGGATACAGGAGAGAGTTGAATGTACTACAGACGTCTCATTATTTTGCAAACGTGTTTATGCCACAAATCGTTCGATTGTTGCCATACGCGCCGAATGTGGTGGTAACGTGCATGGACAAAAGTGTCATAGCACACAATATGAGTGTTGACATGATACGAGAACTTTTGAAATTGCATCCAGGCGATAAAACGATACAAGATACCATTAAATTCAACCCGTATGTTGTCGTGAAACAGCCGGCGCGTGGCACCATGTCCACAGATCCTAGTATTATGGAACAGTTGAATCGCAACATAGAGACGCAATTGGAAGTCATTAATCGCATGCTGCGGCTTTGTCACGTGCATTACATTGCAACACATATGAAACCAAAAACATACGACGACATACGAGATGTGTATCTTTTGCAACAAAATTTCCAGGTGAGGTCTGTGTCGGTGTATGATCCGGACGTTCTCAATACGGCGAATGATATGAGTTTGTATAAATATATAGACGTGGAGAAGGCGCGTGGTAGTGATAACACTCGTCAATATGCTGTTAATTTACCAAAGGAATTGCCAAAAACGAATCCGGACAGATGTCCAAATAGGCAATGTGGAATGCTCACGTTGTTGGAGGACGAGGTTCGAGAAGTGCAGGCGTATATAACCTACTGCCCATATGTTGTCGTGTCGCTCACCGGCGAGAGTGAAAATTATCTGGCGATAGAAGAAATACGGGTGAACACGAACAGGTCTGAAAAGGTAAAGGATGGCGAAAACATATTGTTGTTGGCTTTGTTGCGTGCCGCCAGCAAGGTGGAAGCGATCAAATATGCTGTCGTTGATTTTGTGACGGAAATCAATCCGCGTGGGAAATGGAATGTCAGTAAACAGAAACGCAACCCAAAAAGGCCAGAACCCACCAAAATGCCATCGCCGCTCGGAAAGAAGCTCAAAGAGTTGTTCAACTTTCATTATACATACGTGGACGTTTATAATTCATCGCCATTTGCCGCTTCTGGTTCTGCTGGCATACCAAAACGCAGCGCCATCCTCAGTTATAATTACATTGTTGTGTTGCACAATATGCAAAGTCAACATGCCTTGGATGCATATGTTGAAATGGTGAAGGCGTGTGATGTACCGTCTGTAACGGAAGGGGTAATAGAGGGATTGGAAGAAGAAGAAGACGAAAATGAAGAAGAGGATGAAGATATTGAGATGGTTCTTGGAAATGAAGAGGACGTCGAAATAGTTGTTCATCCGCCAAACGAGGACGTTGTTTGAAAAAATAATGTTAAAAAAAAGACGAAAACAATAAATAACAAATCACTTTTAACATCCACAACATGGCATCGGACATCCAAGAGAACGAAAGGTGTGTTCCTTTGAAAGATGATGGCACGGAAGTGAACGCGGTGCCTGTCGTGGAAGACGAAAACGATTGTGATGCAAACGATACAGACACAATGCTTGGGTTGTTGGAAATGTTGATGGACTATCAACAACAGGCCATGGAAATGGCGAAGATAACAAATGAATCTCTCAAGGAACAGAACAGGGCGCTTAAGACCATGAACGAAACGCTGACAAATCAGTATGGTTTGTTGTTGGAAACGAGACAAAAAGTGAATGAAATAACACATTCTGATTAATAAAAAGTGGTTTTGTTTAATTTTCATCAGAGCTGTCATCGTCTGAATCTTTTTCTTCTTCTACTTCTACTTCTTCATCTGTATCTTTTTCTTCGTATTTGGCGGTTGTGTGTTGTTTGAAGATCTGTTCAATCTTGGCACGTGCAGCTTCTGCCTCGGGTGAAGAAGGTGGGACGAATTGTGGTAGTTTCAGTGCCCCCATCAACACCTGCAGTAATGGTGACAGTAAACCGATAAATTCCGCCATCTCGCTCTTTGCCCTATTTCTTTCTATACGACAGAACTCCAGGCTTGCGAATGTGCAAAACGTTACACACGCACAGAAGCTCAGCACCAGTGTGACGCATATGCATACGAAGTCTTGGTGAGAATACACCAACCCCATTTTCTGTTTTGTTTATTTAATAAATGACGTATTATAAATTATAGAAAATATACAAGAAAAAAAGCGACACAAAACGGAAGAAAAAAACAAACCTCTTTTCACTTATCATTTAATACGTTCAAGTGATGGCTGCTTGCGACACCAGTAAAAAACAAGAGGAGTGTGTACCGATTGTCGATGTTGTCCAGTCTGGCGACGCCTCGCGCAAACGTGCGCATCCCGTGGTGCCCGATCTCGATGAAATCGCGTGCGACAACGACGTCCCGATCATACAGTTGCCAGATGATTGTGTGCCGGTGGATGAGAAACCGGAAAAGATGAGTGCGGACGAAGAAAAAAAGAAAGAAACCGGTGATGCGTCTGCCTCTAGTGGCAGTGAAGAACCGCCACGTAAACGCAGATCGACCAAAAAGTCTAGGAAGCATCATCACAAGCACCACAGGTCGTCCTCTTCGTCTTCTTCATCATCGTCTTCCTCATCGTCCTCGTCTGCACCTTCCTCGCCCAAGAAGAAGAAGGAAAACGATGATGACGATAAGACACCGACAGCCGCTGCCGCTACACCAGACGCAAAGGTGATAAAACAGACATTGGAAGACGTGGCGAAAATACACCTGGACAAGGATCAACGCAGATTGTTAAAGTTGCGAACCAGGCCATTGACCATATTGAAAAAGATGGCGGACTATATACCAACGCACGCATGTGGTAAATGCAAATATTGCAAACAACCATCATGCGGAACATGCAAGAATTGTCTGGCAAATGAGAATAGTAAGACAAAGACGGCCGGGAAACCAAGTCACAAGCGTTGCATGAATCTCAAATGTGTCAAGACGATGCCAAAGTATCCTGGCGACACAGGCGTGGCCAGGACCAAGGTTGGATCAGAGTTTAAGCAGACGCTCGCGCAACTGCGCGTCTTGGAGGCGCAGCGTCTCAAGGTCGCAGAAGCGGCGCATGACGCGTATAAGGGAAATAGAGAGGCTTTCCCGTTCTATGTTGGATTCCTGGAAATATACGAAACCGCGATGGAGACAATCATCATCACGTATTTCCGGTTTCTCATCGTCGACGATCGCATGCGACAAGCCTTTAGCAAACACATGCCTTACTTTGTTTCAAACGCCATTCAAGAACAGAAGGCCAAGAAGTAAAAATAAGTAATATAAATTACAGTTCATTTTCCATTGTTCAAAACAGTCCAAATATCAAACATTCTTCATTAATACAACAAAATGGAAGAAGTGGATGGCATCAATGCGGTAAATGAATCTCCACCAAAACGTGCAAGTGTTGACGTGCCAAGGGTTATGCATACCTCGTACGATTTGAACCATTTGCGACGAGTAAGAGATGATGAATATGTGATGGACGTGTTGTCGCACAAAAGACCACTTAAAATGATGGTGATAGACATGGAGTGTATCAATCGTTGGAACGTGCCGACGCTTACTCCAGAGTCTGAAACGCGATGTCCTGAAAATCAGCACAGTGTGCCAGTATACAAACTCCATGGTATATGCGCCAACGGAGCCACGGCTGCGGTGAACGTGTACGGGTTTTTCCCGTTTATATATCTCATTTGCAAGCCGCCGATAGACGAATACAACGCTTCTGAATTCGTCGGAGCGGTCGAAAAGTTGCTTTCTGACACTGATGACACATTTTGTCCCAGGATGCCACACTGGAAGACTATGAAACGCGTGTTGCATTACGAATTTGAGAAGCTATTTACTGCTGACGATTACGACGAAACTTTTACGAAAGCGATAAAACTGACGCTTGCATTGCCTCAGTATTGTACATGGCTTGGCAGATACTTTTATGACCGCAACAAAGTGGATGGCGTACCTCAGGAATTTGAAAACAGCAACAACGTCGAGACACCGACATATGGCGTTATAAAAGCGGTCCCTTACAATTGCTTGGACGCAGCAACACAGTTCATTTTGGAGTCGAAACTTACAGGTTTTGGGTGGATCTCATGTGAACAGTACGACATCGTGACGGAATCAACATCCACCGATAGGAGCAAAGCAATCATAGAGGTGAATACATCGTATAAACATCTGACAGTCCACGAACACGAGGAGACCGTGGCGCCAATGCGTGTCATGACATTTGATATTGAATGTGGCAATTCTGGAGGATTCCCAACATCGGAAAAAGACCCGATCATAAGCGTGTCGATGGTGTTATCTGATGAAACTGGTAGAAAGATACAACAAATCCTCGTGCAGCACGGTTATGCGGATGATTTGAAAGACAATAGCAATACTGCGCATGTAAGATTCTTTGGTAACACACCAGAAGTGCCAGAAATCGAAATAGAACGCGCACTGCTCAGATTTGTGGGGGATGTTATAAGCGATTATTTCGATCCTGATGTGATCGTTGGACATAACAGTAAAGCCTTTGATATACCATACTTTGTTGAACGTGCACATACGGTTGGCGATTTGCCAAATGCAGAATGTTGGAGCCGCACAAAAGCACGTTGGAGGCCTCCACGCGTAGTGGAAAGGAAACGCAAGAACGGAGACACTATAACGTCCAAACAGACAGTTATTATCGGTAGGATACAATTGGATACCATGGTTCAGATGAAAGCGGACCAATTGAACAAGCAGCGCTCGTATGGTCTTGGGGCGCTCGCACAAAAATACTTGGGATGCAACAAAGACGATGTGGGATACAAAATGATCACGCCGTTGTGGAAACAATCGAATGCGACTCGGGCGCGCCTCGGCAAATACAACATGAAGGATTCGGTACTCACGTTTGGTCTCTTTGACAAGTTTGGAATGCTTCCGGACATCACCGAATCTTGTCGTATCACGAGGACAATGCCAAACAATGCTTTGCAAAGTGGACAACAGTCGAAGGTATGGGCTCAATTATTACATGAGACGCTGGCGCCTCGATGGAACCCGGACCCGTCACTGAGGTCAGCGATACCATTCGAGATACCACATGACATACCAGCGGACAAGAAAATTGAAGGAGCCACTGTCATAGACCCAGTTGTGGGATTTTACGTACAACCCGTAGGGGTGTTGGATTTTGCCTCTTTGTACCCCAGCATCATGGTATCGAAGAACATATGTTATTCGACGTTGATACGCAACAAAGCAAAAGCGCAGTTGATGGCTGCGGAGGGAAAATGTCGCATATCACCATGCGGTGTTGGATTTGTTACACAGGAAGTTCGCGAAGGTCTTGTGCCGATGTTTCTCAAGAATCTTTTGACAAAACGCGGCAAGGCAAAGGAACAACTGGCGAACGCAAAGACGCCTTTAGAAAAGATATCAGCCAATTGCAAACAGGGAGCTCTCAAAGTGTCTGCGAATTCCACGTATGGATTTTTCAATGCCAGTGGTGGCAAAATGCGTAGAGAGTGTATGGCACAGTCTGTCACTGGGTGGGGAAGAACATTTATAGACACTGCAAAAAATACTGCCGAGAACGAATTTGGTTGCAAAGTCATATACGGTGACACGGACTCTATTATGATCATTAAAGATGGGGTGAACGACAAGAAAGATATGTTTGTCCTCATCAAACAGATCGCCGCGAGAGTCACCGCCATATATAATGCATTTCCTGTTCGTTTGGAACCAGAAAAGGTATATCAACCATATCTTTTGCTCAAAAAGAAGCATTACGCCGGGATGAAATACATGAATCCGGACGATAAAGGCACGCTTGACCAAAAGGGAATAGAATCGGCTCGTCGTGATTACTGTCAATTTGTTTGCGATACGATTACGGAAACCATTCTCAAAATCATGCATGACAATGGACCTAAGACGGCGCTGCCATATGTACAGGACTGCATAAAGCTGCTGATGACACAAAAAGTGGAATTGCATAAATTGGTCATCACGAGATCACTCAGTAAGATAGAATACAAAAGCAAACAGGCACATTCGGAATTAGCAAAACGCATGGCAAAGAGAGACCCGTCATTTGTTATAAACACCGGCGAGAGGATTCCATATCTCATTACGTGGACTGGCGATAAGAAGGCGCTCGTGAGTGCCAAGACCGAAACGCCGTCGTATGTAATAGAACACGAAATACCAATCGATTATGATTATTATGCCAACCACCAATTGAAGAAACCGCTTATTCGCATCATGGCGCATTTGTTGGTTCCCGGTGGTGATATCACGGAGAAGGAACGCGAAAAAGAGACAGAGAGAATCATATATAACGTTGACGTGTTTCGTCATGTGCCAAAGATATTACCGGTTATGCCAGCGAACATGGGACTCGCCAGGTTCTTTGGAAAACGCGATATATGTAGAATATGCAACACGCCACTGCCAGTGAAAGCTGTTGCCGATGAACGTCCACGGTTATACTGCACGAAATGTGACAAGTCTGTCATTGAATCTGACCAATGTGCGATTAAAAAGACGATTGTCGACATGGAAGACGCGTATAAGGTGGTTGTGGCAAAATGTGCGCATTGTCGTGGTTTTGACGATGAAACACCTTGCGTGCAGACAGATTGCGAATACTCGTTCAAAAGATCTATGCTGAGGAGAGATCTGACCAAACAAAGAAAACTTGTCTTGATATCATAATGCACATTTTTCAATTGCTGCCACGTTTATTTGATTTTGCGTGCCGTTTGTGTTTTGGTGTTTTTTATTTTTGAATTAAATTTGTGAATAAAATTATTTATAAAACACAATGGCTGATCACGTGATAAAACGGATCGCGTTGTCAACGTTGGAAACATGCAAAGAAGATGCATATAACCAGATGATCGAAAATGAGGCAATCGCTGACCCACATTCTTCGCTGGCACACTTGCGATACCTTGGGACGCATGCGCAGCAAAGCACATGCAAAGTGATGGATTTTCGAGAAACAGTAGCGAACAATGCATCAGAATTCCGTGTGCGTTTAATAAGAGATTCAGATATACACGTCGGTTTTATATTGACTCGTACATCCGTGACACACGTTGACGATAATGTTGTTCATTACAAGATATGTACGGACAATGGTACCGTATTGTGCACATCGTCCACGGTATACGACGTGTTGACAAAATACAGTAACAGAGAAGACGATATCATAGACCTTTCATTCACTGACAATAACGTGTGCCATATGGAAGGAATACCTTTGGTATGCATATGGGGTCATAATTTGTCGATTATATTCGACGCTGACGTGATTATGCATCCGGTTGTAATGCATTTGGAAATGGATTTGCGTCGCGAATTGGCGATGGCGTCGCGTGTGTATTGTTCATTTGGCGGATCAACGTGCAGAGTGGAATCGGGCTTTATTCACACAAAATAATGAAAAATCATTGCAACATGTGTTTGTTATTGAACGCAACGACTAAATCGTCAACGTTAGTGTTTTTGGAATTGAACCATTTCATAATTTCAAACACTGTATCATACGCTATTTGTATGGTTTCCGATGTCGCGTTGGTAAAGAACAACGTCTGTATTATTTTGTATTTGATGGAATCCAATTGCTTTTTTCCACAACAATTCATGGGGATCATTTTCTGACGTGTTCCACACCACAAATCGCCACTTGTACATCCATATATGTTCAACACGTTCATTATTCCTCTGTGGTGATATAATATATAGACTGATAGTGTAACAAGGTCTGTATGACTTGTTTGGTTATGTCCGATCACCAATGTTATGCTATGCATCATTCGTAAAACAAACCAATGTATGGTGTTGGCCTTGCATGTGATGACAGCATGTGTGTATGTTGATACGTTATATGATGCGACACAACGCGCGACCAATTCAGATTGGGTGATTGATCGTACGGCGGCTGTTTTACCACACCTCTCGTGTGATGCCATCATCAAAACGGACATTTCATATCTCCGTGCATTGCGTTGTTCGATCTTTTCGACGATAAATGGTATCGCATCTGTCATACATTTGCGGCCTGGAATAAAATCATACACTCTGTTGTACACGAGCGACATGTCGTCTTCCATGTGTGAAGAAGATCTGGATTGTCGTTTTTTTTACAATAAAAACATATTTACGCATTTTATATAAAACATAAAAATGAGCATCCCACTTGGCACACCTGTTTCACAGCCGGCATTAGTATCGCATGATCCACGCGGTGATGTATGGTCTATATATGATGGACCACATTGCGATACACAAATTCAAACTGATCCGGTGACCGTGGTCGAACAGGAACAACATGTGTTGGTGAAGGAAATGGCGGCGGAGAAGGCCATAATGGACAAAATCGCTGCCACTGCATTGGAAATAACAAAACTCACAAACGAAAACAAAAAACGCGAGAAGGCATTGAAAAAGTCGAAAGCACGCATATGCAAGTTGTTGAGCAGGATGGCCACCAAATACCAACAAGAAAAACCACATGAAAAGTAAATAAATATATTACGTTTTGCAAAACGGACACATCCTGTGTTCGTATACACAAAATTAAATCACATGTGTTTGCCATAACACGTAAAAGGGTGTATGGCCAGCAGGTACGGCATAACAGCCCAACGCAATTTCCCCTTGGATGCCTCAATTGACCATTGGCGATAAGTGTTCTCGCGCTTTGCGTAGCTTGCGTGGTTTTTGAAGGAGATTTTGAGGGTGGCACCGTGTGTGTCTCGAATTATTTGTGCCTGGTCTTGCCAATAACTCGGATTTGCTGCGATTTCGTCGGCAACGGTCTTAAAGCACTTGCAAGTGTGCCGACAATGATATAACATATCGGGCGGCAATTGCCACAGAAGGTGAAGTGTCGCGTCGTGCATTAATGAGATCCCACAAACAAAGACGTTAAATCAATGACATGGACAATGTGTATTAAATACTTCAGACGAAACCAATCATGTTGACGATACAATGCTAGCAAAATCCAAAGTGGGTGTCATTGGCACTGGTGTTTCGTAATCGAAATCGTCGTGTGGAGGGCTTGCCATGAGTCCCAATGGATCCATGTCCAATGTGTCATTTGGCGAACCATTCGGTATGTCAATTGGGTCGGATTGGATTGTGGGAGTATTAATTGTTATAACACCGTTGTCGATTTCCGATTGTTGTATGGTGACGCACGGTTGAAATACTTGTGGCTGAACTTGGTTCAACACTGGTTGAACTTGTTCTATTACCGGTTGAATGTATTCTACTTGTTCCACCGGTGGTTGATATTGTATACACAACATCGGAGGTGGTGGTGGTGGTTGGACAATGATCGGGTGTCGTTTGGGGATAACCCCAGGTTTTGATAATACTGACGATACCATCGATGGGTGGTCAGTGACGTACGCAGGTTTTGACTTGTATCTGGCATCGTGTTTTGTATGCACTCCTGTCGGGTTTAAGGCCTTCAACTTCTTACGTATGGTGGGCATTCGCTTCTCGGCCACCGGGGTCCATTGCGTTGGTAACAGTCCCGTTTCATCATAATATTTCATGACTTTCGGGTGCATTGCACGGACGACCATCATTGTGGACTTGTATAGCGAAGAGTATACGTCGGAATCCAAGAAACTGGGATGATCGCCAGCGAGTACGTGATTGAACTCACATTCGAGCGGTACGAGTACCTGATTCATAAACCAGACACCACGAGCTATATTCTCGTCCGCGACCAAAGTAGCGTTTCCGTATTTCATCATGGATTCATGGTCCGTGGCTTCTCTGAACCTCTTGTACAGCCCCTTTGTCTTGGTTTGTTGCAGCTTGAACCATCGCATGAATAGACATATGCGCATGCAGAAGAATGGGTGCAGGTTGGCCACGATTGGCTTGTCCGGGAAACGTTTGGAGAAACAGTTCCTCGTGTTCGGCGTAAATTCAAGACGCTTGTGGTAGCATTCGTATACTTGTACACGGGTCCACGCCGGGTACCGTACGTGCGTGGTGTGGTCGGGCTTATAGTCGATCTCGCAGTACAACGGCGTCAGTCCTGGTGACGGAACGTAGCGGTTGAAGGGCATCTCGAAAATAACCATGGAAAACAATGACCTGCAAGTGTATGCAAGACACATCTTCTCGTATGGTGGTATGTACGGCATCAGATGTTCCCAGTACGCGGTGGGTATAGCCACGGACCAATCCGGCTGTGGAGGTGGGGCATCGCGACGCATGCGCGGGATGACGACGACCACGCGGGGCACCTTTTGCTTGTCTTGCCGTTCAGATGGGCGCGGCCGTTTCATGCCGTGGTGATGATGGACATGCGCGTGCTCCCGCTTCTCCATGCGCGCTTTACGGAATGACTTTTACTTTTTGCGGCGCCTTATAAAGGCCGGTGTGTCTAAAATTCGATTACGTCATATCGAAGGTGAATTCACTTTACACGTGGCATCGCGAGGTGTCCCTTCGATACGTGACCGCATCAAATCGATCCCATTTTTCATTTCCAGGAAGAAGAACACGCGTGGTAGGACGTAGATTGTGATATTCACTGCGAACAGACAAAACACCCAAAAACGTTTTTTGTACACAAAAGAAATGGCATATTATCCATTATATTGAAAAATCAATCCTTTTTTGGATATGTTGTATGCTGACATGAGTTGTTCTGTGTATTCTGTGCATCGTACAATAATGTGATTTTTTCGACAGTGTTCGAGCATTGCATCAATGTACTCTTTTGGAAAAGTGCAGGTTGCGTCAAATATGCTCATCTCGCGGTGTGGATTTTTTAATGTGATAATGAAATTTGGATCAGCTCCGTATTCAAGGAGCAACCGGAAGCATTCGGACCCATGTGAATTGGCGGGCGTGCCGAGCGCGCATAACAAAGGCGTTATATCCCCACATACTGGCGTGTTCACAAATTTTATCATGTCGGTCTTGTTAAGTGTAATATTTGCATGTTCCAGCAGGATCTTCATACATTCGTGGCGGTTGTATGCCGCGGCTGCATGCAACATTGTGTATCCTCTTTTATCCTTGGCGCATACGTTTGCTCCGTTGTGGATTATTTTGACAACTTGTGGTACATCAAGATACCCATGTCCGATGCAATTAAACAGCAGTTCATCCAACGGGGTTTCCATGTGCTAATTTTTGTAATATTAATTTGCGAGTCTGAATCTTTTAAAGGTGGATAATTCGATTGCGTCTTATTAAAAGTGAATTCACTTTGCATGTGGAATTATGTAATGTACATTTGATCAGTGGTCAAGTCAAACCGACACCATTTTCATTTCATCCAGATGGGAGACAGCAACAAGACGTTGATTGACGCGCACTGCAACGCGTACGCCGATGCATCACTGGCACTCGTTACAGCGATGACCACTGGTAATGACGTATGGGAATTGCGCGTGGGGGAAGAACTTGCGTGGCGGGACATGGCTTACGACACTCGTTTTGGCCGTGAGTTGTACAAATGGGTCAGGACCATGAACTATGACCAAGCGCACGAGTTGCTGGAGACTTATAGTGTACAACACTACACCACGGCTGGGACATTTCAAAACATTTTCCGTTGTTGTGTTTTGCATTGTATGTTTTCGCAACTTCTTGTGTTGCCAGAGTACATGCAAAAGAAATGATATTACATTCGTTTGTATTGTTGTCGGAGAACCTCGACCATGACATCCACGAACGGCGCGCTATTATGCGTCTTTCGTCTGATGTAGGTGTTGAGAAAACAACATTCGCTCGTGCTGCAGTTGACACAGAGATCCCTGAGTTCTTCTTCTGCTCGCATGTGTATGGACAACAACGACCAGCGCTGCGATTCCCGCCTGTCCTTTGTTTTGCGTGGGCAAACGCCACAGTAAATGCATATGGCGCGTATCATCAAAGCCCATGAGTAGAAATACTCGCATGCCGTGTCCAGGAGATCCAAACGCAGGACGGGTTCTGCGGCAAAGAGGTGATGGTTGAAAAAATACATAAAAGCATATACGTAGCCTTGTTGTGCGCTTTTTTCAACGTTGTGGTGGTATTTTGTTGCATTGCCGAGCATGACGGTTTCGAGCATGGCCCGGGGAGACCCCTTTTGTGCATGTACAAAGATGTTTTTTAGACGGTCTGGGTCGCTGACGTATTTCCAGTCCAGCAACAGTTTGTCTCGTTCGGTCCCGTCTTTGAGATACACGTGTTTGTTTTTGGAAGCATACATGTTAAATGGTATGATGTCATCTTTAAAATAGATCAACATTTACGTGTAAGTATTTAGGTTTGTCAATGTTGATTGGATTACATTTTTTCAAATGTCACATCTTACACACTTCGCGTCCAATGTCATTGCATGTGTTAGATTTTTCCTTTTGTGTGCATTTGGGTACCGGTTTCTGACATTCAGAACCAAATTCTTGTGTCCAATATTTTAATACACAATGACTACAACCCCAATGTTTGCATTTATATTGGTGCTTGTAGCCTCCACGCCTTTTGCATTGAGGACATCCAAGAAGGAATGCGTCTCTGGTTTCGATGTTTCCCATTTTGAATGAAAAAATTGGGCACTGCGTGTATACGCGTATCTTTGTCGTACAACGTAAAACGTAATAATATATATTTGACATCGCAATGTCATCCGTTGTCACAGCAGATATCATCAGGCCATCGTTCAATGGGTCGACAAGAGTAGTCGTGTCTGACATGCATTCTGTTGGAGTATGTGATATAGACAATTTGCCACCCACAAGATCATTAGCAAATACAAGTACAACACCCGTGGATATTGTTTCATCACCACCGCCTTCTGGGAAGTGGAATATGCTCCTTTCTACGAGTTCCACTGCGGCGTCTTGGTGCGCGCCATTATATCCAAATGACACGCGTATGATGTGGGTGGATGTCTGTGGGGATGATACAAATGGGGATGGCACAGTTTTGCATCCATTTAAAACGATAGCACATGCCGTATCGGAGATCACTGATTCATCGTATACAAAGAGATATATCGTTTATATTGGTCCTGGTGAGTATGTTGAAGATATTAAACTGCCAGCATGGGTATTTTTGCGCGGATGCAATCCAAACACGTCAAGGATAAACGGGAACTTGACCATAGATCACGCGTCGTGGACGCTTTCTGGACCAATGAATGATACGAGAGGTGGTGTTGATGGTGTTCTATTTGGCGGATTGGTTACCATAGACTTTTCCATACGCGACAGTCGATATGGCAAGTTTTATATTGCCAACTGTTGGTGCAACAATGTTGTCGCCATAACTGGATGCAGTGCTCAAAATCAGCTACATATAGACGATGGTATGTTTTTTGATGGATTCAATATCACTGGTGTCAATTGCACGTTCAATGGGACATCCACACAAGGCGGAACGGTATCGGTCATCGCAAGGGCAGATTACCCAACGTTGCTGTCCGCGATGAGAGGATCTCTGCAGTCCAATTTCATTATGTCAATGGTATCTGGCGACGTTGCTCCGATGGCCCAGTTAATTGGGTGTCCCGTTACTGGCAATTTGACGTTGACTGGTTTAGTGCAATTGTTTGTGACCGTGGATTCACTACCACAGCGTTCACAAGTTTCATTAAGCGGAGGCGCTACCATTACATGCATGAGCGATGCATGTGCGTTGGCGTATGTTCCTTCGAACGTGACACAATGGCAAACATTACCAATTACTGTACAGGAAGCATTGGATAGAATTTCCAACATTGTGTATGAATTAAATGGAAATACGCCAATGTGAAATACATGTTGTCATTTTTGCGTGATATACGGTATTATTACATCATTTATCACGGCCGCCAATTCGTCGTTGGGGTTGCACATCAACACCTCCTGAAGTGTATACTGTTTGTAGTTTTCTGCAATTTTCATGTAGACAAACAACTCGTTGGCGATTCTAAAAAACTGGTACATCTTGTCGTGCGAGTTGACTCTTTCGCAATTGGCAAACGTTGTGGCCAGTTCGTATTTGGTTGCTTCCAGTGGTATTTTAACGGAATCTCTGTCTGGGATCGTCCGCGTTGGCATGAACCTCTTTTGATAATGTGGTATGACTTTTGTTGTTATGTCTTCCATTGTCATATCTGGCTTCACCACGATCACGTTGATCAACGTATATGTCGGATATACTTCTGGCAGGCTGGCGTATACGTACATCTTGCCACGGACTCTGATGTAGCGCAAGCGAATCTTTTCGTCCTCGGTTGGGCCGAAAATGGCCGTGGTGGCCCATTCCGCATCCTTGAAGATTTTGTGCAGTATCTCCTTTGTGGTGCTCTTTGGTGGTGCAAAGAATTCCGCGTCAGCCATTTGACAAATGACTAAAAACGTGGGCGTGCGTATATATGTATCCTCAATTAATGTGTAATATGTAAAACATATGAGACACACGTGATATCTCCCATCGCAAAATCAAAAAAAATGAAAATGCGCGGCGTGAAAAGTACGAAATACATTTTACTTTATGTGACATCATCCGCGATACCATTGCAGCTTAAACCATCGCGTTTATTTTTTCATTTTCAGATTATTCCGGTGCATGGCGGAACAACCTGTGGCGACGGTCGAGGAACACCCACGCGTTGGTGGGAAAAGGTTGCCGGCCAGCTTCTACGCGCAGCACGCAGCGCCCATATCAGATTCAGAATCTGATTATGAATCATCGTCAAGTGGTTCGTCTTCTTCATCTGAGGATGAAATCGTGGAACCAATCGAGAAGATAGCTTCAGTTTCGGCTTCTTCTCCACCCAACGCGAAGAAGGCGAAGATATCCGATGATGTACCGGCGGCCATAGTCGCCATTGCACGCGATACCTTACAAAAGGCCAACAAGTTACCGTCAGCGGCACCTCTGACGACGACGACCACCAGGCATTCGAGCAATCACAAAGAACGTAAGAAGCGTCGCATGTTGGCCATTGTGGATTTTTATAATGCATACTCTACCAAGTTGCGCGCCTGTGGGAAGTGCAAGGGCTGCAAGGCACCTCCGTGTGGCGAGTGCGCTGTATGCAAGCGCAATGCTGGACTGGCGTCGGATGCATACAAGAAATCCAAAAGGCGTTGTACGGCATTGCAGTGCGATGTTTATACGGCGGAAGACATACAAAGGAACAACCAGAATGTCATCCTCCGTGATGAGTTGTATCACATACGTCCGGATCTCACTAATCTAGAGGAACGCCGTATGAAGTGGGCAAATATCGCTGTGAAGTATGCCGGCACTCAAAAGGGAGAGGACGCCGTTCGCATGCGCAACGTCAAGTTCCGTCAGATAGTCGTGTTGCTGAAAGAGTTCAAGCCAGAACTCGAAAAGGCGAGCGATATGTCTGCGAAGATGATCCACACGTTTCTCGACAAGAAGAAGGCCAAGTACGTCAAGAAGCACAGGAGGTTATCAAGGAGGAAAAAAACAAAAACAACCGCGGCTGCGGCGACATGTAATAGTACGACCATTTAGGACAGAAAAACAAGTAATGACCCTTTTATTATTATATCACCTTTTTCTCTGTTTAATAGCTAGTATAACCAAAGTCTGGGGAGGTGTTCCTGGTGTATTCCTCATAATGCCACTCGTCAAATCCATCACTTGCCTTCTTTTGGCTGTTCCAGATGGACCCCTCCGCCTTTGCTTCCGTGTCTTCGACGTCTGGGAAGGTGTACACCGGTCGCGTCCACAACAACTTGCCGTATGTGGTGTCACGGGTCGGCTCGTTGGGACCCACTTCGGGGGTGATCGTGTCACACGACGACGTAACGTATACTTGTGGTATATCCTCAGAATTCATTGAGGTGGTCCTCTTTGTTATACCCATGAGAGGGTTATAATTGCATGTTGGTGCGGCGTCGCTCGTGACTGTCTGGCTGTGTAACTGTTGCGGAGGGAACACGAAGGATCTATTTTGCTTCATCGTGTTGCATTCCAGCTCGCCAGGGTTGATCGTGCATTCGGGTTGATCGCGCATCACGCCGGGGCGCAAAAATGCGTAATCGTATGTCATATTAAACACGCTGAACAACTTGGACATGTAAGGGGCGTCCGCGGTGTTTGGGATGCGCATGTTGCGCGTCGGGATACCGCGTGTCATGTTTCCCCACATGCGGTCGGGATTGAACGTAAGGCTTTCGGCAAACGACATTGTATGTAACAAAAGAAAAGCCACTCGATAAGATTAACACTTACCCAGCATATTTTTTATCGATATTTGTGTGTAATTAATAAAAATATATTGAGAAGATCTCACGAGATGTCGTTCCATGATATGGGCGAGAAAGCCGGGTCCCAGTGGCGTAACCCGGACGTGCATTACTGGTCTGGACAACTGCGCGAGACGTTATCGAACGATACGACCAATTTGGTGGCAAAGATAAATGCATTGGAACCAAAGTATCCATTGGCGAGGGCAAAGGTCATGGATTTATATAAAAACGAAGATGTTGTAACGAAACAAAACATCGAGACGTTTTTGAAACGATGTGACGCGTTGTGCTCCGTTCGTGACGCCGCTGCTTCTGGTGCATCGTGTGGCGGTTGTCTCGCCATGATGTATTGTCTCGTTGCGCATAACAAATTTGAACCAAGTTTGGTGGAGGCTATGAAAATGACCATATATGATATTGGTACCACGTGTTTACAGGGATACACACATAGGATGTTATCGTTTATAATAGCACTGACAAGAGACATGGAATCGAGCAACGAGAACTGCGATGATTGGGTGTAACATCTTTTTTATTGCCAACCAATAAAGTATCGTTTTTGTACTGGATCCATGTTTTGTGGTTGTGGCTGGGGTTGTTGTTCGGCGGTGCCGGTCTTTACATCATCATAAATGCCATACGAACTCGCTTGGCACGACAGTTTCGAATGTCGTAGCATTTTTAGTCTAGACTTGGTTTCCAAGCTCAATATGCCGTGGAACATTGTAATGAACCCAGTGCATTTGTGTTCCAGATGAAACAAAGGAGTAACCCAGTCGGTATTGATTGTACCATTATATAGTGACGGGTCTATGATACCAATAAATTCTTTGTTTGTTGGCACTGGAGATGATGCTGATATGGCGGTGTACCAGTCCTCTATGTTGAATTTCTTTTGCATGTGCGGTGGCAAGCAGTTTTGGAATAGCTTGCGCGTCCAGTCGGTGTTGAACACACGTGCACCGGTCGGTCTTCCTTCGTATTTTATGGTTTCCAGTATCGCGACTAGATCGCTTAGTATATCTATTATTGCTTGATTTCCAAACATGCGCGCTGCTATAGCCGCGGTGTCGGCATCCTCAGTGCGTGGCTCCTCGGCCACGGAGTATGATGATGCCATACGCGTTTCACAAAAAATAAAGTAATGCTATTTGTTTTTTGTTTGTTAAATAATATAATAAAAAAATAACAACGTTTCAGACATACGAATGACAGACACCGCAGTGACAAACGTATGCAAAAACAACACCGGGCTTATCGTTGCCGCGGTGTCCGGAGTCATAATATTCGGTTTAGGCGCCGTGATAGTATACAACTACAAGGACGCATCTGTTGGCAAGCATGTGAGAACGGTAACGCGTGAGGCGATGTTATCGCGTGGTGCGAGATATCGTTCTGGTGCATATGAAGGTGGACCTTTGAAACCCGGGGTGCGTGTGACTGAACCGCAAGTGGTGGCTGGCATCATCAATTCGTTTATGGGAGCAAAGATGAACAATCCCGACGAAAAACACGTGTACATACCAATGGAAAGCGACGTGTATTCGGAAGAGGAAGAAGAAGGACAACCCAAAAAGCCGTCATCGTTTGCAGATTTCAGTGGCAACAAGAACCCAAGGAAGTTCAATCCAAACAAATACTTGAGGGCTTACGAAGTGAGCAAGGAGGAAGGAGCTGCGGATGATGATGACGATGGTGGATCTGGTGAAACAAGCGAAGACGAGAATACATATGTTGATATTGGTGCCAGGAAAATAGGCAAACCTCCAAAGTTCCCAGAGGAACCGATCAATACGAACGTTCACGGCGACGGTGAGAGTTACACCACGGGAGAGATGCCGGGGAAGCATCGCCGTTCCAAAAAGCCGCAGAAACAAAAGCGATCGACACGCCAACCAAGGACGCCTGGGAAAGCGGAACCAGCGCTCGGTGTGGAATACGATTTTGATGCAAAACCATCAGCTTTTACATATACACCCGAAATGTAAACATGATGCCAAAAAATAAACCGATAAATAAACTGTTTTTCATTTCATTCATTTTTATTAAAAATGGCCGATAAATATGCAGTGGTTCCTTTGTACGACAAGAAGCCCGGCCTGTACGATCCTGATGACTTGATATCGGTCAAAAGGGGTGCCATAACATACCCCATCCGGCCACCCATCAGGGAAGGCATATCGCCAAAAACGTATGAACTCGACAACAAACTCGGAGGACCATGCAAATTGGTTATGCACATGCAATTTGCATCAGCGCCGGACAATGAAGTAGTTTTTCCGTTCCAACTCGTGGAATATATGCAATTGAAACAAGGTGGAACGTACAGCATGGAAGATTGCTACGAGATGGATACATTGAATCGTGAAGTGTACAATCATAACGAATACCTGGTGCAATTGATGACAGACATCATTCGCCTCAACGGATGCAAGACGAGTGCTGGTGTGGTAACGCAAGTTGGTTTGCCAGACAAAACGGCATTGGAGATGTACACCGAAAGCATACAAAGTTTCCTCGAGAACGATTACGAACGTCTGAAGTATGCGATGCAATATATGAACGATAAGATCGCCATGCTGCCTGTTCGTGATTATGATGCGGACATTGCCATTAGTTTATCAGACGCAATCTCATATTTTCACGGGGTGGTGAAACGCATTGAATCGTCTGGCGGTACGCTACAGTTGGAATTTACTGGACAACCAACGATCGCATGGGATGGTATTTCTGGTGGTGTTACAACGGCGTTGGGTTATTCAATTTGCTGGAAGATGAGCGAAACCCATTGTTCTAAATCTCCGGTTATTAAAGCCGCTGCGATGATTACAAAAGACACATACGAATACGAAGATGTGGCGCAATCCATGAAGCCAAAGACTTCTGTTTGGAAAAATTGCAATAGCCTGCGTGAATTTGTCGATGCAGTTTCCGGTGATGAAATGCTGCACTCTCACGCGTCGAAAATATTGGATTACGTTTTCGAAAATGCTGGCAATTTGCGATACATGGTCACGCGTGCGGATGTTGTTCAAAAGAAACCAACAATTCAAGCACCGGCGGTTACACATGCTGTTGTACCTTCCGCGACATATGCACGAGAGGCTCCAATATCATCAAAGTACAGACATCATAAACCAGCAAAACGTCAGACACAGCAACAACAACAACCAACACGAAAAATGCCGGTATCATCGCATGCGATTGGTTCGTATGAACCAGACATGTACGTGGATGAGCCATCCGAGCACGACAAGACTGTAGATCCAAGAAACCCAGAATCAATGTTCAGCGATGATGACTTACCGACAGGAAGTTACGATGCGAGTTACGAGGAACCAAAAACGAAACAGTAAAACAAACCACTCATGTGTTGCGTTTATTGGCAAAGAAAAATTCATCATTGTATGGTGACAAAATGAAAATCAAATCCTTATGACTATCAACACGCAACAGTCTATGAAAGAATAACATCAATCGTTTATCGCGGCACAGTGGGCAAGACTCGTATTCGGACTTTAATATGTGACTGAAAATGCAATCCAGGTGCATGCGGTGTCCGTTCTTGCAACAAACGAACGTCTTGCATTTCCCATCACACAAAGGTAATGCACATTCTTCGTCGGTTCCGGGATATAAACGTTGTAATGTTTGCACACATTGTTCGAACGTGCGTTCGCTGTCGATGTTGTTTTTCTCAACCGATGATGTACCGCACAATTCAGATACCACCAGGATTGATTTGGTCATGATGAGCAACATAACGTCACGCATTGCTTGCAAGTATTCGTTTCCGCATTGGCATATGAGTGATTTTGTTGCGTGCATATGCATAACCTCTGGTTGAGTATACGTTTTTTTGCAGGTTTCGCATGTGTATATGATCGCCGATGGATCATTGTATTCAAAGTTTTCCGTGAGTGACGACAGTGTATACCCTGGTGTGTGACGGACCATCGTAGAAAGAGAAGCTGCGATGGCTTGATCGATGTCATGGTCTAACTCGGCCATGTTGCTGCGATTAAAGAAAATGATATTTGAAATCAAATATTCTTTATTAACTGATTTTGCATTTTATACCGCGGAGTTTGATGCGTCTTCGGCAGGAACCAAATTAAACTTTGTTTTTGGAGCGTTGTCGCTGGGAGGCGATGATATGGGCACGAATTCCGTCTTGGGAGGTGCATCGACAACAATCGATGGCACGATCAAAGCTGCCTTGGTTTGTTGATCAACGACTGGCGCGGTGATGGGTGCCGGAGCCGGTGTGGGTTGAGTTGGAATTGGCGCAGGAGCAGGGGCTGGGGTGGGTTGAGTTGGAATTGGTGCGGGAGTGGGCGCAGTGGTCGGAGCTGGGGCGACCTGGGTCGCGACAGGCGCAGAAACCGCTGCGGAAGCGGCTGCTGCAACCGCAGAGGCTCTTTCAGCGGCGCGTCGGTCTTCGCGTTGCTTTTTTTCGACGGTCAGTTTGTCCAGTATGAGGGAGCCAATCTTTTTGGCTCTGTCTTTGTGTATGCTTGGCCTATACTCAGGGTCCAAAAAGTATTTCGAAGCGTAATCGAGGGCCCAGAGTCCGCCCGTTTTCAACAATACTTGGACTTCGTTGTCAAAACTGGATCGTTGCATGTTCACTTGCGGCATGATGTACTGTCGTTCCAACATATTGATGAACAGTATGGCACCGTACATGCCAGACACGCGGGACACGGTTTCGATGTTTTCGGCAGAAGATGCCGTGCATAACGCAAGACATCGCACGCCGTGCAGTCCGAGCTCGTCAATGTGATATGCGGTGAAATCACGTTCTCCTTTGACGACACTCAACGCATCGCATGCGTATTGTTGCATGACGACGAGGTCCTGGCAGTTGATGTTTGGTAGGTATCCGATGAATATCAGTTTCTTAGTGTATGGTGATTCTATCGCAATCTTCACAGTCTTTATCTCCATCGCTTTTTGCGCGGGTGCTGCGGACGCCATTTTGTTCTGTTGAATAAATGATTTTGTTGTGATTTATTTTCGGTTTTTACTTGTCAATTTTTTTGTGTATAGTGTATACTACAAAAATCTTCGAGAGTGCATTTCATATTTTGAAAAGACGCGATGAGCGAACAAACTCCGATAGTGGCGAATGCCGATGGATCCATTGTTGTGGAAGGCGTTACCGTATCCGCAGCAAACGTGGCCAAAAGCAAAGAATACATGGGCACGTGTGTTAATACGATATTGACAGAAGGAAATGAACGCATGGCGTCGTGCAGTGCCGCGGCTCCCGCGAAAAAGGCACCAGATGGAAAGGCTGCCAAAATGAAATCTGCGTGTGCGATGGCGTTCAACACGGAAGCCAGTGTGTTTTTGAAAAACATGAGCTCTTTGTTCCCGGAAGACATGTTTATCAAACAGATGTTGTTGGAATTGAAAATGTGCATGCGAGGAAAGCTCAGTTCAGTGCTTACAGTCGTTGCGAGCAAATTGCCAGAAGGCACTGATCCCGTTTTTGTACCAGCATTGCTGTTTGCACAACAAGTGCAACAAAAAATAGCAATGCCAGACGGTACGGTGAGCACGATCACTGATTTAATAAAAAACAAAGACGAGACCCTCATCACCGCAGACTACAATGTCAGTTTGTTGAAAGGAATGGACTTTAGAGACAAATACAAAAAGCTCAATGCCAACAATCAAGAATACGTGTGGAAGAAACTCAACAGTCTCGTTCTGAACGCCGCTGGTGTCATATTGGTAAAGTATGATAACATGGGAGAAGTCGATGATCTCATCAATGCCGTTGTGCACAAAGGGAAACAGATAGCGTCAAAGAGTGGTGGCAGGGTCGACATAAAAACAGCATCAAAACTGGTATCCACTGACAAGGATGTTAGAAAGTTGAGCAAACGTGTCGTCGAGCACGCAATGGAAGGTGACTCAAATGTATCACATAAAGACGAACAAGAACAACAACCGACGGAAGTGCAGAAAATGTCTGTCGAGGATTTTGGGGAATACATATCTGGCGCCACTGGTAGGATGATCGATGTCACTGGTCTTGCTGATAGGGAAGGCATGATCGACTTGAGCGAGGCTGGTGTTGAGCGCATAGTGACAATGATGGCTTCGCAGGGTGTTTCAAATGTGGTACACAAAGGAACAGCAAAAGATGCAATGATCCGGAAAAGGTTGCAGCAAAAGTTACTCATGAGACAACAACAAGCGGCTGCTGCACAGAGTCAGGCGGCTACCAGTGATCACCAACACCATGAAACAGATAAGGCTCGTTTGAAACGAACGCGTGCAGAAGTTGATGCTTTGATGGAAAAAATGCATTTTTAATAATAATACCTTTGCCATGGAATTGCCACCAAAACAAATGTCCAAGATGAGACATTTTGTATGGTATAAGATGCTGCCGTTCATGAAGACTCGGTTTTTGTTGGATTGGAGGAATGACACAAAATTGGAAAACATCAGTAAAATATTTTCATATTGGATTTATTTTATCACGTTGTCCATCGGCGGGTTTATGGCCATTTACACTGATTCGTATGTGCCGTTGATAATGACCATCTTCCTTGCAACGTCATCCTTTGTCATTGGCGATTTCTTCGATTCGCAAAAGAAAGAGGAAATGCGTAGGGATTGTATGAGATTGGCTTTGAAAAAATAAAGTTTATTCGTTTAGATACAGTGTGGTCATGTATTCCGAAATTTTTCAGTGCACCGGCGTGGATTCTTCTCAGGGCCCATCGCACAGTTACAAACATCAAAAACAGCCATACTGTTACGCCAAGGCCAGCCCGACTCCATATGTTCGGAGAGAACGAATGTGTGAGCATGTGGACGACAGTGAAATACAACACAACGAGAAAGTTAAACGTCAGGAATGCACATCGTATAATGCGACATGTGCGGATGACGCCGATATGCTTTTGCGACATTGTTTGCCGGAGGTATTTGTCAATTTATCAGAGGTGGACGATGTGATAAAACGCGAAAGAAAATTGGCGCTGGACAAACGGTTTAACATGGGAACGCAGCGGTATTCCCGGTTCAATGATTTTGATTATATTAAAAGACAATGTGACAAAAAACACGTGTGTGAACACACACAACGTGAACGTCAGAAGGAAGACAAACAAGTCATTTATAGTGCCACATCGAATCCTGGTAACATACGAGTCAGTGCAGACACTGATCCGTTTGACGCATGGCCAACCATACGTTCTGAATACCCAGTCATGGTGAGGCGTCCAGAGGATTTCACGCAATTGTATGCTGGTGGTTATTGAAAAAAATGTGAATTACAGTATAATAAATATTCCTTTGTTTTGTCGCCATGGATTTGTTAACGCCAGAGTATTTGGCTGGGATACTGGAAGCGCCACTGCCTTCGGTGACAACCGTGACAACGCTATCTGAAAAAAAGAAGACCAAAAAGGTGGCATTGATCGTCGTCACGTTGGCGGTCGGTGCAGCATTCGCAGGGGTGGTATATGCGGCATACTCGCACCACCAAAAGCAAGAACGCGAAAGACGATTGGCATTGGCTGTTGCAAATGCACGTCGAAAGAGGACCAGGACGACTGATGCCATTGGTAACAGTTTGGGAAATGGGAGGGTTGTCGACTACTGGTACAATGAAGGACCAATGCGTCGAGTGTCCGGTGACGATGACGCCGCAAATATAAATTCATACGACGACAAATACGCAGAGACGACATATGCCGTTTTGTAAAAGATTTGAAAGTATTGTTAATAATACTGTTACAAACCAAACGTTGTGTTTTTATATGTTTTGTTTACGCAAGGTAATTGAGACTTTCGGCTTCTTTAGCGTAAGCGTCCAACATGCGAGATTCGGAAGCATTGGGTGCAAATGCAATGCCCGGGTTCGCGGCAAGGAAATTGCGCACAAATGTCGCCCTTGTTAAAACAGCGTTTGGTGTATTATATGCTGCCAAGCTTTTGCCAGCTGTAACAATTGGTACGTTAGCAGCTCCAGACCTCCATATAGAGGCCGTCCGCTCGTCGTTTACTTTGCAAAGTCCGTAAATCAGATACAGGAATTTCGAAATGGCGTGCAATTTGGCGATGTATATACTCAACTGTTTCGATGTAAAATCAGTTTGGCCCCAGATATTCGAGGTGCTCAATATTTCCCAATTTACACCTTCCAATGAGCCAGTGATGGCAGTCAGATCGACTGCATCAGGCCTTACTGGGGCTGTTTGTGTTTTAATGGGCGATTTATCTCCGATCGCGGCGCCGATCGTGGAGGTGGTCTTGAAACAAGGAGTGGCCGAATAAATGATTGGTAAAGCATCGAAACCATATTCTGCCAAAACGCCAGCCTGGTTCAATTTAATGACGGCAGTATTCGCATCCGCGGCAGGCCGTGTGTTGACAATCAAGGGCATTCTATGTTTGATGAATTTCAGTTTTTCGGATATCAGGTTTCCAGTTTTTTTGTCGTTCTTTGTGACGAATGTAATGCTTGCGCATTGCACGTATATAATGCAGAGACTATCCGCGCCGAGCTTTCTGGCAAATATGGGCTTAATTTTCGGAGCGGATTCGCCGAGTTTCTTGAGTGCCAACCACCCCACTGTCTCCTTGTTTTCGATTGGTTTTGTTGTTGCGATCATGGCACTGCGTGCGTTTGCGAATCGGTCCTTTGCAGCCCTCACGCGTTGTTCTCGTGCGTATATCGCTTGATCAGCGATGGCTTTCGAGATTGGGATAGCAATGCGGTTGTTGTTCGATAACCCGGACGACTTGACGGTCGCGGTGGGCACGCGCAGCGGTGCTACGAGGATAAAGTATTTGTATTCATCACCAACTGGCATAAACCAGATCAGTTGTGACGTTTTCTTGTCTTCCTTGCGGTTGCCGAATTTCAAGGTGCCAACACCATAAAAAGTGGCCTTTTCATATACCGCGTGGGTTTCCACAAATTTGCGGAACCAGATGGGATATGCGTTGAATTTGCCAGATACCGGCTGAAGCACCATGACGAAATGAGGCATGTTATTGGCCGCAGGCAGTTGTGCAGCGGTGCGCGTTTTTGGGACTGGAGCCAATTTGTAATCGCGCATGACAGCGGGTTTGGTTGATTGAAGGACGAGGCCGCGGTCAGCGTAATATTTCAGCACGTCTCTCGTTTGCCGTCCACCTTTTCCATCTGCTTTGAGTGCTTCCTTGCGCAGAATGGAGTACATGCGGTCTCGCACCATGAACGGGGCATTGGGATTTCGCTTATTTGCGATGACGCGAGTTCCCTGCTCGAGGGCGAACTGTTGTGCTTCTTCTATACTTGTGTATTTTCGTGTGTGCTCTCGGTTTACTTTCTGCGTGTTCGTCAATTCTTTTGCGGGTGCTTTCGGAATTGGCACAGCGTTCCTCATTAATTTTTGTGTGGTCTTGAAATTCCTATCATATGCTTTGTTTTCCGATTCCAGTCCAGAAAATTCAGCACTGTATACGCTTGGTGATCGCGGTTCATTGATTTCCATCTCCACAATTGCAGGTGTCACATCATCACGACGCTTTTCAAAACCTCTGGAAGTCTTATTCAGTGCTTGCAAGTCAGAAAGTGAGTCGCCAGTTACTTCCATGGCTCCTTGGCCTGCGGCTGCGGCCGCGGCTCCTGCTGCTGTCAATACTCTTTTCGCTTGTGGTTCTGCCATTTGTTGTTTTTCTTCTTCCGTTCTTATTTCTTCGTACCACTGTTCGACTGCTTTAAATCTCTCTTCAAATTGACTCCTGTACGCCGTTCAAGTTGAATTGACGGGTTTTTGTTGTACAATGCAGCAGATTTTTTTATCAGTAGTTACACTGCACGAAATCACGAGGTGATGACAAAACACACGGAAATGATTAAGAATGGGTTGTGTTGTTATTTTATTAATGGTAATGCATGCGGAACGTCATAACAATGTTGTTTCCAACTGCTGGTGCCACCTCGGTCGGCAGTCCGTACGGCACGGATATACCAGAGGAGTCCCAAGACCACAGCGAAAAAGACAATCGGTCTATATTGGTCGCATCCCCGCGGAGTTTGCACTTCCAACCCTTGCCAATGTTGTTGGCTTGCCAATACACTGCCGTGTTCGTGAACGCGTTTGGGACCATCATCACGTTTGCGACAACTCCTCTCGGGAAAGTACATCCGGTTTTGTACGTTGCCGTCGCCGTGTTCTGACCAAACCCAACGCGGTCAGCAAAAATCGCCGCATCTTCGCAATGCGATTCTACTAATACTATGTATCGATCCGTAAATCCTGCAACTATCGGCACCAGGATCGATGTCAATTCAACGCTTTTGAGATTTTTCAAATTTTCTCCCAGAAAAGAATCGAATCTGTTCGCGGATGGGTACGCCACCAAATCTCGGTCTCTGCTGTCTATGACCAACTCGCGTTTGATGCATTTGCGTTGTTCGTGTCCACTATCTTGCCGTCTGTATATTCCAGACGGCACGTTCGTTTTGACGTATGGGTATACTGTATCTTCATCACTGTCGCTATCGCTGCTCTCGCGACGCTTGTGTATTTTCCTCATTTTGGTTGTAAAAATGTAATACAAAATAAAATTACGAGTGTTTTTATATTATACAATGGCAGCCACTCCACAATGTGCGTGTGGGGTAAAATCGCCGGATCCACGTGAACGGATATATGATATTTATTTTGACAATAACGCAACCACGAAATTGTCATTGAACGTTTTGCGTCAGATGAACGAAGTGTATACAAATTTTGACGCAAACCCGTCAAGTCTGCATTTCCACGGCAAATCATGTCGGTCTGACGTGCAACGGTCCCGAATCGAGATGTTGGGTTTGCTGGACGCCGATCTTCAAAACTCCACATTGATTTTTACATCTGGATGTACAGAGGCAAATAACACAATCATAAAGGGCGTGCTGGCAAACCATCCAAAGGCGGTACTCATCACTACACCGATAGAACATGACAGTGTGCTGAACGTTGCACGCTCGGAAGATTACATCGTTGAATATTTAAAAGTGGATAAACTTGGATATGTCGACGAGCAACATTTACGACATTTGTGTCGCAAACATGCGTCGAAAGATGTTGTTTTAGTTTCGATCATAGCGGGACAAAATGAAATCGGAACAATCCAACCATGTGCAAGATTATTATCGATAATACGGTCCGAGACAGGCGCGTTGGTGCATATCGATGCGACTCAACTCATCGGGAAGTACGCGGTGTCTGTGCGCAGCACTTTGGGAGATCCAGATTTTGTCACTGGTAGCGCGCACAAGTTTCACGGCCCAAAGGGTGTTGGCTTCTTGTATACCAGAGATGCAGTCATGTTACCACACCTTGTGAAACCGCTCATCCATGGTGGTGGACAAGAAATGCATATGCGATCTGGCACCGAAAACGTGGCCGGAATAGTTGGTATGGTATATGCTTTGGGTGAAAGTATGTCGCAGACGACCGCGACCGAAACAAAGGTAAGACATATGAGAGATTGGATATACGAATCATTGGTTTCGAATCTTGGGAAAAACGTGGTTGTCCCAAACGGTGATTTGCGACACGGTTTATACAACACGTTAAATATTACCGTGATGTATACCGGAGAACACAACCTCGCGTGGCTATTGGACGCCGAAGGCATATGTGTCAGTTCTGCTAGTGCGTGCACCAAGATGAAAGGATCGCACGTTTTGAAAATCATTGGAGTGTCTGATGTCGATGCTCGGAAAACCATCCGTATATCATTGTCCGGTTACAACACGCAAAAGGAATGTGAGGCCTTTGTGCGATATGTGACTTGGTTGTATTTCAATGTGTTAAATAAATAAACTTGACCCGCATCACTAAAAAAAATATGTTGCAAAGTGATAAGAATCCATTGTTTTTGGTATCGTCGTTGATTGCGTTTCATCATGTCCGAAACGAAAGTAGACAAGCAAGCGAAAGTCGCCGCGGCCATTGCGAAAAACAAAGCCGCGCTGACAAAGGCGATATCCCCAAAGGATGCACGAACGCCTGAAGACATGCTGGCTCTCCCAGTGATGCAGATGCTCAAATGGAAGAACATTAGTTTGCCCGGCAAAGTGTTCTTCGTCATGTTTGTTATCATGTTTGTGATTGAGATCATTGCCGAGGTATATTACTATACCGAGAGCCGACAACAGTTCTCTGCCAGTGGCATGACATTTGCCTTCTGGATGAGATTCATCATCGGAGCGATCATCGCGGTGGTTATGTATGGTCTGTATATGATCATCATCCACGTGCTGTACTACAGTGGCTACAAGATCTTTGCCTGGTTTATGATCTTCGTCCCGTTGTTGTACTTTGTTGGCACCCTTGTGTCTGCTCGATTTTTCGCATCCCTGTTCACGACCGCCAAGGGAGAAGTCGCAAAGTCGTGGTTCACATCCATGTTTATGCCGACCACCGATACCCCAACGACCAACACAGTGTAAAAGATGTTTTTAAGAAATATATTAATAACGTGATGATCCTTTTACAGTCATTTTCAAAGACGTCAGGTACTGGAATTCGCCCATGTTGTTTGGTATCATAAAAGAAGCCGGAGGTGTCTTGGCGTTTGATTTCTTTTTCTTTTTCTTCTGTGGATCAATTCCCTCATTCGCGTTCAGTGGCTCTGATTGTCCAAACAGTACGGCATTGAAAAATTCGGCCTCCTTTTTCTTTTTGCTTATCTTCTTGCTGAAAAGAACAGCTGTCGTCCTTCTATCGAGTTTTTTTGGTTCACTTTTGTAATCTTCGCATGTTTTGTTGCTTGGTTGGTAGATGGTGCTCTTGCGGCTGAAACATTTCTGAATGGCACCTCCGATGGATATGACGAAATAGACAAAGGCGGTATGATGTTCGCCGGCCTTGTTTGCGCAATATTTACTGCGGCTGCTGGCGATGTAAAAAGGTTCCATCCTTTGTTCTTTTGGGGTATTTCTGGGGCACTTTTTGGGATTCATTACCATGATGTAGGCAACTTCTGGCGAATGTTCAAAGTTTTCTGCTATGAAATTTCGGATGCACGCAAATCGGGCATCGTCCTCCGGGAGATCGTCCATAGGTATTTTTTCATTATCGTTGCCAAGAAATTTTGATACCACATTTGTGTCTACTGTCTGTACGCGCGCTACTGTTCGTTTTCGCTTCCCTTTGTTCTTTTTGTCAATAACTTCATTTGCGTGTGACAGTGCGTCTGGTAGCACATTTGTTTTCGAGAGTTCTACAGGAACAACATTGTCTTCACATATGCGGATAGAAGACATCTGAACAGCGAATAACACATCGTCTTTTGCTCTCTGGCTTAATTCCGCATCCATCGTCCCGTCCAATTTGACGATACCCATAACGACATAAGTCCTTCCCATATCCAATTTACCAGTTCCAAGACACGTGGAACATGTCGAAACTGAAGACGATACCGCGTCTGCAGTCTTCTTTCGTTTGTATGATGCACCACCACATGTTGTGCATGGGACGCTTTTGCGACTGTACAACATACGCAAACCGCAATGTTCGTATATGGCGGGATCAACAATTTCAGACCATGGGACGACCATATGTGGCATTTGTGGAGTGTCTGTTGTAATCATGTCCACCAACAGTGACCATAAAACGAGAGCTGTGGTATCTTTGATGGGTAACATCCAATTGAGGTGTATTCCTGTCTTGTATTTCGGTTCTTCTCCATTTTCGTTTTCTTGCACGCAAGGGCAATAACTGACGAGAACGGACGGTGAGATGTTCACCTGTGCAAGGTCCAAATATCTTGATACTATGCGGGTTTGTACATATGATGCCATCATAAGTGCAAATGCTGGAGTGTCTTCTATCATTGTGGAACTATGAAAATCTAGCTCCATGCAATACCGGAACACATCGGTCCTGCGTTCCACTATGTACGCTTTGTGTCCGGTCGATATGGTCTCCGCGTATTTTTGCAAAAAAGCGTCGTTCATTTCGTTTGGAACGGATACACGGCCATTGTCAAGAAGCAAATGCGTGATGTCTTTTTGCGTTTTTTTGTCGCCGCGTTTCGCAAACAATTTATTTTGGGACAACCACCGCTTCACCGGTGTCCACTGTGATGTCATTGTTGCCGTTGTTGTAGCGATGTGATTGTATTTTTTCTTAAAATGAAGATTGGTCGGGACGTCATAATACATATATCGTAAATTTTATTGTGCCAAAAGCGATCTTGCTACGTCTGCATGGAGCGAATCGCCTATCGCGTTTTGAAATGTTGCTATCATTGTCACGTCGTCCATGATAATCCTTTGGGACTGGTGTTGCAGGTTGAGTTGCATTTGTTTTAATGCGATGATCTGTTTGCGACACGCAAACGCCAATGCGTGTAGTGCTCGTGAGTCGGATTGTGTTTTCACAGAGTCAGCCAGGTGTGAGATAAGAGAACATCGTTTTGTGAGCATCGTTATGATCATGCATAGTTCCTCGTGTTTTGTTTTGGAAGCCTCCAAAATCTTTGATGTCTTTTTTTGTGCGTATCCTATAGCGTGGACGGCAGTGTCCAAGTTGTTGTAAGGGTCAGTGCTGTTTGACAAATTGCTCAAGGCGCGCAATTTTTCCTCGGTCACATTGTCCAGTAATTCGAGTTGATACACGTCTTCGTTTCTTTGGCGCTGCGTTTCGATAAATTCCTGCAACGCTTCCATTGTTCCTTACGTATTACATAAAATATAACAAAATAAAAAAAACACATTGGGAAATAAATCACAATTCTATGGAGGGTGGAAGCACGCTGTTGACTGCCGACGACGCGTGGTTTGGTATAGAAAACGAAGAATCGTCGACATCATCTTCGTCGTCGGTCGATGGTGATGAAGAATCCAAAGACAGTGTAATATCGGTGTGCAAGAGATACCAAAAGGACGCATATATAAAAAGGCTGATGTCGGTCCCGGCATCGCTGCGACAGCTGCGTGAAGCTGTACGTGGACAATGGTCCAGGCTCGTATTTCGTAGGGTAAAGAAAGTGGAAACCACACCAATGCAAACACCACATTCCCTTGTACAATTCTTGGATGCACCAATACTGGACGGTGTTGACAGTATATCTGGTACAACTGTTTTGGAAACATCAAAATTAGAAGGTGATACAATACCGGTCTCACTTAATGGGACGACGTGTGATATAGCCAAGGCGCGGGAGTATAATGACACACCTCTTTGTTATGAGTATCTTGGGTTGACTGGAACCGTTGATTGTCTTGCTTTTAAATACGTGAATCGCATACCATCGGCCGTTGGGATACCGATATTGTTTAGAAGCATTGACGCGTGTGGATTTGACATGTCGCAATACGCGTTTGCTTGGTTTTCTGAAGAAGCAAAGAACCCGACACTGCGGTGCATACCTCCACCGAAAAATGCACTGGTGGCCGGCACTGTTGAGGAAACCATCGACGCCAATGGTCACGTGGTTGCTCGGTTTGATAAATGGTTTTATCCTTCAACCGCCTTTGTCAAGTTATATACATACGTGATGCACGACAAACCACGGTCTTTGAATCAGATGCGCAAGGACAACATTAAAACCCAACTGGATTGTGGTTGGCACTATTCGTGGCAAACGAAGGGGTCTCAGATTGCAGCATGGACAATACATGAAGCAACGACATATTTATACTCGAATATGACCAGTTGTGACCCGATGGCGTTGTATTACTTTTATCAGGTGTTTTGCTGTGGCACCATACAAGAGTGGGAATATTCGAACAACATCAGCATGCAAACGATGATTGAACGCATGCGATTCTCTTTGTTTTATCTTCTCAGGAAACAAGTGAAACAAAAGATGCGTGACGACAAAAGGGTGGAACTGACAAATGCAAACGTTCGTGTTTTCAGGTTGAGAGTTGGTCGTTTGCGTGTGTGTATTGTCATGAAGAAATGAAAATGGGTTTTTTTACATCTTTGACTGTTTGTCGATTGGTGTGATTCTGTGGATCTCCGCCATGATGGGTCGCAAGAAGCAACAACGGCACACGAGGTACATCACGAGAAATCCAAGCGTGGCGAAGTACAACACGCACATGATGGTGACCTGGAACGAGTGGAACTTGGTGTTGAGCAACCGTTGGCATTCAATCATCCGATCACCGGTCTTGTTCCACCAATCGCTCGCTATGCCAGTGAGCTCGTAGCACATTTGTTCTGACTGTATGTTTCCCCATATTGGTCCTTCGTAATAGAATTTTTCCAACGGCATTGTCACAAACATGCCATATATTGTCGTTGCGATGAACGTCATCGTGTCTCGCAGTGACGTTGCTCCTAACGTGGTCACGTGCGTCGACCAGGTGGTCCACGTGACGATCAGCGTCGATATACACTGCAAATAATACATATGTGATGACGTACACGATCTCCCTGCTAAAATTGTTAGTTACCATAACATAAGGCTCGTTGTTTTTTTTTCGAAAAAATCGATTTATTTATGGTATTGTGGGACGGTTATGTGCTTCTTGATTTGAGTTTCGTGGTGGACCGAACTTGGATGGTGCCCGACGGGTACACGTTCACGATCTGGCACGGGTCGTATAACGGATTGATCTCCTGGAAGTCTGGAGCGTCGTATCCTCGTGGGTTTGCTATGATCCGTGTTCCACCGGCGGATATGTCGTTCACGGAGCTATGCGTGTGTCCGTGCAGCCACGCTATCAAAGGAGGGTTTTGCAATAATTCGTCCAGATCGGTAGCAAAGTAGAAGGGTTTGTACTCGTCGCCTCTGAACCAGTTGCCAAGGTACCGTTGTGACGGAGCGTGATGTGTGACTGCTACCACGTACGGTTTGTGTGATGGTGGAGTGTCTATCGTTATTTGTGCCATTGCGGTATCTGGAGTTCTGATTTCTGTTTCAAAAAAGTTCTTTGATGCTTGGTGTATGGCGTTGATGTCTTCTGGCGACAATGACCGCGTTTCGTCTCCGTTGTCTCCGGATCGCATACCTATGACGCTGTAGTCTGCCATCTTGAAGGCCGTGAACGGAAACTCGGATTCTGGAATATTTGTCCACATCGTGGCTCCCATGAATTTTATGCCATTGACCATTATGGTCGCATTGTCCAAAAAATGGATATTTGGTATGTTGTGGCATATATTGCGGATAGATTCTCTGACGTTCTCCATCGGAAAGGTTATGGAGCGAGTGCCGTAGTATTCGTGATTGCCAGGAACATATATCACGTGTTGGTATCGTTTTCCAATGAACGACATAATATCCGCAAATCGCTCGGTGTCTCTACCAACATACACGTCACCGGCCAAAACCAAGAGCGGCGTCAGCGGTGGTGGAAGTTTCGTGTTGATGGGTATGTCGCGTGGTATCATCTCCAAATGGAGATCAGAAACCACCTGAAATTGCAAAAGTGGTGCTATATATGGTGAACTTGACATTTACGATATCATTACATTATTATCATTAAAAAACTTGAGCGTTGGAAATCCTATTTGATGTACGTGTCCCCTTTTTTCAAACGCGAACATTTGTGGAACATGTGCATTCGAGTGGTATCCATGCGCATCCATAACGGTTAATATCCACTTGCATGCCTTCAATATGTCTAATACAGTGATCGAGCCAGCGTCCGCCAACGCATCAAGCCATGGTCGTTGTTCGTTTTGTTTGTTGGTATATTTGTATTCGCATTGCGTGTGATACTTGATGTTGGAAGTAAAAACGCTCACCACGTTTATGGGCCAATGCATGCGAGCGAGTGCGATGGATGATAAGATAACCAAACGGGAAGGTATGTTTGTCAGTACTTCGTAATCCAATAATATCATATTGAACACGTATCGACAGTAATACATGAAAATCTCGTGTTCAGTGGCACGCCCGTATTGCATAAATGGTGATATAACAGACAAAAATGCTTCAAGGATGGCCGCTGGCGAGCAGGGATTCCATATAACAAAATTCAACGTGTTCAGTAGAGTCTTTTCGCATTCAATAAAATCCGCAGAGTTTACGCACATGTCCAAACATCCGTTTTGTTGAAAGAATGTGTTGATGTCCTTAGAAGTAACCAAAATACATTCATCTTCGTTTGCGTCCATTGCAACTTTCAATAAAACGAACGACAAGGTAACCTGAAATACGATCCTATCGTGATCTTGCATAGTGTCAAATGATATCAAATCCTGTTTGCATTTGGATAGAAACATATCTAACAGTTCTACAAAAAAAGTAAACGTGCTGACGGACATTCTCCATGTATTGTAGTTCTTACAAGCCCAATTGATCGTGTTGTATCTGTATTCAACGACACTTTTGGTTTTTGCATACGGTGTTGGTATGCATGGATCGTTGTTCATTGTGTTGAATGCTCCAAAAATGTATCGCTGGTATGCGTCGAAATGAGCAACCGCCTGAGACCATGTTTGTCGGTTTTCATTGACTCGGATGCGCTTCTGTTGTGGCAGTGGCACAGGTGATGCACTCATATCGCATGGTATAACCCGGCGCACCGTTTTGATACTCATATTTTTGCTATTTATTTTACACACGACAAATCTTTACTGTGTTTTCTTTTCTTTTTTTTCTGGGTGTGTCCAGTAATATGGTTGGTGGAAGCACCCGTGTGCATTTTTTCACCTTTCCAGCCATTCTCTTGATGGCCAAGGTCAACGCACCGATTTCGCTGCTCAAATGTGTTGCCTTTTGGCTGCGTTCTTCTTGCGTTAATATCGGGAATGGCTCTTTTGTCTGTATACGCTTTAATTGTCTCACCCTGGTTTGTATCGTGTATTTCATGTCCCGAAAATGATAGTATCGATACAGGGCGCATGTGGTAATCGTTGTTATGAAATATCTCTCTGGCATTGCATTTCTACCGGATATGTGTTTCGTTATTATGTCATCCCTGAAAAACGTCCACAGTTCCTCACTTTCACAGTGGTCACGCCAACGCCTGCAGACTAATCGCTTTTCCAACAATTGGGGGAGATCGTATTTGCTATTCACCGTATACGATAAAATGCGGAAGATGACATCGTCTGTCAGATATGGGATTGACATTTGGGTTTTTTCGTCAGTGTCTGTTACTGCTTCTTCTTCATTCTTCTCAACTTTTTTGATTCTTTTTTGAAGTTTTTTCTGCCAACACGGAGTGGTGCTTGTCGTGTGGATTTTGTTGTTCATGATAAAACATGCACTGCAGTAGCTGAAACCATCATCGTTGAGGAACCTTTTGGCAACAGATCCAAACAACGTATGGCACCGTATGCACGACACTCCGAGTCGCGACAGCTCACTGTAATTCGCCATCATGTTATTATGAAATTAATGATGGAATGAGCGACGTGCTTTTGTGTGTACAAAACTCAAATGTCGTAATACGTAATTCATATTTATTTATCAAAATGCGGCTGTGTTGTTATTTCATTTATTTTGCTCACAATGACTGGCATATCGTCAGAGTCTTCGTTTGGATATACGAGGTCTGCTGGTAACACATTTGCTGGGATGACGGTTTTTGGTAATATGTCAAGGGCGACATAATAGTCTGCCACGAGTTCGCTACAAAACACCCAATCTTCAGTGTGTAATACTCGTTCAATGCACGGCCTACATGGTCTGCACGGGGGATACAACGCACTGCAGAGACTCCAACAATTCGCGTCCCAAGCCCTACCGTTGTATTTTCTATACAACTTTGTGCACGTGTCTTTTATGTCTATGAGATCCTCAACAACGTCTAAAGGATTATGTATTAGTGGACACCACGCGATCGCGGTTTCCGAAGGCACGTCATAGGCATGTATGACATCGTCGAGTGTGCGTATTTGTACTCCTATCATTGCGTGACCATATATGTTATATACGCCGGAACCCAGTTTGCCACTGGCAGTGGATTCCAAAATGTATAATGTATTGTCCAATAACAAAGGTTCATCAATAATGGTGTTGTCCACGATCATACCAGCGTGTGTGAAATTCCCACCTTGTGCATTTGCATGTCCACGTTTCTCTAACACGCTGATGCAATTTGATACAAAGTCACCTCCACGGAAAACAAGCAAATCCAGCGGTCGCATTTCTGGCTTTCTGTCTTCATACAGATCGCCAGATTTGATGACGCGCTTGCGATTGTTGCAGCAACAACAACTCATTTGTTTGGGTGTCTATTATTATTCGCGAAATAAATAATGCGATATATTGTGTAAAGCGCACACATATGTCAAGCTCTACTTTAATACCGACGAGCAATTATCGTTTTGCTGAAGGCAGCGACGATGATTCCGAGGCAGAAGACGAGCACCATGGCGAAGGCCAGGTTCTCAATTATGAGAGCGAGGAAGAACACGCGACGATGCAATACAACGCCGAGAATTCTTTTATGTATCCGTACAGCAAAAAAGACTCCAAATACTACGACAAGGAATGGTCAGAATGGCGGTACGGAAAACCCTTCCACAGCCACGAATGGCCCTCTTCTATGTCGTTTGGGGAACAATTGACGAGTGAAGAAACATACCGCGGGGCCACGGCTGCGAAATACGATGAGTTTTGGGGAAAAGAGGATCCGTATGATTATTATGTAAAATACGAAGGAGCCCCACATGAAAACATAAGCGATTTTGTCATAGACCGTTTGCAAGGCAGACAAGCACGAGCACACGGCAAAAACGTGTACGAAATGGATATCGGATTTCGTGAGACCGACGCTGATCTTGCGGAGGGAGCCGTGTACACCCGCAGTGACGATGTTATGTACGATTCCGGTCGGGACAGATATATCCGTCTCACAGAGAAAACAACCCCGGTCGTGATAAACCAAGGCCCGAGAAGCGATCGCGACATGGGTGGAAGACCAGTCATAGAATACATGCGCGATACAAACCTGCCAAGGGATCAGGTCCTCAGAGACAACCTACACACAGGCGCTCCCACGGATGCACCGCCAGTATTGTTTGACCTGCGATATCCCGGCATACGAGAAACCAAATTTGGTTGGATCTCCGACTACGGTGCTCCAGACGGTGGTTACATGGGAGAGGGTGATTCCATCACAAACAACGACGCATCCAAAGGCATGATTAATCGAGCACAGATGCACATTGACCCGATCATGGGACCGCCAAGCTCCCAGATCAGCGGCGTTGGGGATGCGATCGCCGTCAATGAACCTGGTGGTGAAAGACGCAAGGCTGGAGGTGGCGATGTTCGAATGTCTTTATGGGGAGCGAATGCTGGAGCCCCAAACGGTTCTAGCGGATGGCTTACCAGGATAAAAGACATACTCGGGGATGGCCGTATTCGACACGCGAACGATTTCATGTCTCTTTGGGGAAGTAACCCAGGCAGCCCTAATGCCACCGCCGGATGGAAGACAAGGGTGGACGACATATCCAAAGACGGTCGTGTAAGACACGCCAACAAATTTATGTCTTTGTGGGGAAACAATCCAGAGAACCCGAATCCCACGGCAGGTTGGAAAAAACGTGTAGACGACATCGCACAAGATGGCAGATTGGGACACGCAAATGCATTCATGTCTCTTTGGGGAGCAAACCCAGGCGCACCAAATGCGACCGACGGATGGCAAACACGCCCAGATGATATATTCAAAGATGGCAGAACACGTGCTGGCGCAATCCATGAGATCTGGGGGAACAACGCAGCCGCGCCAGAACCCGTCGGGAACAGTATAGCTTTGAATGAAGTTATGAAAGGATCTCGCATTTCGAATCGCAGCAGTCTTGTCAACGACGACTTTATGTTGCCTGGGGCGCCCGAGGGATCTCTTGGCAGCTTGAACGTGAACCAGCGCGTACCAGAATCGCATGGACGCAGACCAGAGGTTATGGCAGTCACCGGCAATAGAGGGGCCAACGAGAACATGTACAACGGATTCTTTTCCGTTGGAAACATGAAGACGCTGAAACGACCAGACTGGTCGCGCATTGGTGGACTTGGGGGTGGCATGGAAGGCATCTACGTCCAGGATATGTTCAACATGACCAACAATCCAAACGGATTCAATTATCGCAGCACCGAACCAGAATGCGACCTAATTGCAAATGTCATGAAGGGACTCGGATCGAATACCATTCGTGACATGTGTAACCAAAAATCATTTGAAGATTTGGCACCAACATTGTTGTGGTAATACATTTATTCATATTGCTGTTGCTCAACGCATGGGAAGCATTGTGGTCCGAATGGCAGTTCTTTTCCACACGTCGCACACGTCAAAGGTGTTATGTAGTCATTCTTTTGTGTTATGTCTTCTCTTTCTTCGCTGTACGAAAAGCCACACGTGTAGCACAAAATGTCCTCCTCGTCGGCCATGCGGACAACAATAAAATGAAATTTTGAGACGTCAATGACGTTTAATATATACTGGCAACATAACATAAAACGTAAACAAGTGTAATATATTTTTGGTGGTCGCGTTGTTTTATTTAAAACGATGTGCAGCTGTACAGGAAACCGACGCCGTGAAGGTGAGCGGCGTTTGCAAACGTGTCGCCGGCAGACCTGCTCATATGGATCATGATTGGCTTTGGTCCGGTGAGGCCGGTCATGACAATGGGTGTCAACGAGACAGAGTGCATCTGGTCGGCAACCCACGTGGTCACGGTGATGTCGGTGGCAATGGTGGTTGGTGCGGTGAAGTCGCCGCCTTCCACACCGAAAGAGTATACAAAGTCGAAATGTACAATGCCGGCTGCGGCGGCTGGGACCGACAATCGAAGCACCGGAGTGATGCTGCTTCCGGCGGTCCAATTGGTCGGCAGTTCACAAGTCGCGTCGATGGCGTTCACAGCGCCAGCTGCGAAATTGTGGCACGTGAGAGGTGAGTCGTACGTGACCACGGTCGCTGGGTTGGCAAGTGCCAGACGGATGGAACCGGTAGCGTTCAGGTGTCGCGATGCTGCAGTTTCTGTATTGCACGTGCCGTGGAATAAAACATTCCCGAGCGTAATGGCAGTGCCGCTCAACGGAGCGATGCTGTTTGTTTGCATTTGTACTACTTCGCGGCTCATTTTGACGTGTAATGTGTATGCATACAAACGCACATTCTTTTTTTTAGTTTGACTTTTATTCGAACATAATAACGTCATTGTCCATGTCTAATCTTTCATGATGATCGCGGCTACGATCAACATTGCAAAGCATAGTACCACAACCATAATTTCCATCGCTAATATGTGTTAACGTCGGTATGCGTAAGTCGCACAGTGTACGTGGTATTGTGGCGTTCATGATAAAACATCTTTGAATAACTTCCAGACAAGTCTTACATGCAACTGGTACGGTACACGCATACCATTCCGTTCCTTGCATTCTATATTGTTTTAATATGTCGTGGATTCGTTTTTCGTCGTTCACGTAATCATCTGTTCCGAACGTTGCCATGCATCGTATTGACGGCGCAAACGTGCGGGCAGCGGACATTCTTGATGCCAATTGTTTCGTCCTGCCAATTTTGCAATAACCTGGCCTAACCGCATCAACTAGGACGTATATGTACCCAGGTTTGCTAATGTTGTTCTTGAAATATGGTGATACCACTCGCATGGTCATTTTATTTTTATAATTATCTATACAATATAAAAAAGTTGTAAATATAAGAATTTTTTGAATGACAACGTTTGACATAGCGGAGTTCAACCCGGCCACACAAATCCCTCCATATGCGAGTATGGTGTTTATAGGTGGCCGTAGAACCGGTAAAAGTTACTGCGCTCGGAGCATTTGTTATTACATCAAAGACGAAGTGTACGATGCCACTGTTTTTACTGGAAGTGACGAGGATAACCATCCATGGACAGAATATGTACCCAGCGTTTTTGTCCATGACGATTATATCGAATCAGTATTAAAAGTGGCCATAGGGCGCCAAAAAGAACGCAAGGGAATCGCAAAGAAGTGCAATATCAAACCCCCGTCTCATTTGATCGTTTTTGAGGATCTCGAATACAAACAACACAACGTGTTCGTCAACGAATCAGCACGAAACGTCATATTAAATGGACGACATGTGAGAACATACCCAATGGCATTGATTCAATATGCCATGAAAGGCATTACAAAGGAATGTCGGAGCATGTTAGATCTTGTATTTTTACAAAAAGAAGCAGACCTCAAAAACCGTGATAAACTGTGGGAATTGTTTGGCAGTTACATTAAACGAGACGACTTCGAATCACTTTTTATGGCCGCAACAGAGAATTTTGGTACGCTTGTTGTCAACACACGATCAAACAGTTATGACCCGAGCGATACGTTCTTTTGGTATAAGGCCAAAGATATGGGACAATTTCATATTGGACATCCGGATTTTTGGAAATTCGACAAGTTAAACAACAAGGATAACGACGATAATGTCATCGAAAACGAGGTACATCACACACCAGTCGCTACCGCGTGCATGTGTGATCCAGCGTACGGGATTGATGTGGGGATGATCAAAGACACGTTAAACCATCAGAATGCGTGCAATTCAGCAAGACGGGGAGCAAATGACATAAAAATGGTAATAAAGAAAATGATAACACCAAGCGGCAACACCATAAGGCTTATGTCTTCTATTCAATAAATGATTGCTTTATTCCTGGGTGGCGCAGAAGGAGAACATACCACCATCGCCTGGCTGTGTCTCCATGTTGACCACGTATGGGCACGTTGTTTGTGGTGTTTGGTCCTGGTATGATATGTTCCATGGCTGCGGTTGTTGTCGCATCTGCGGATACGTGGTCCTGTTCAAACAACCACACGAACCATTTTGAATGGGAACGGTATTGTATTGGTAATCGGAACTGCCCAAAGTCTTTTCAAAATATTTCTCGTTTGGGTGCACCTCGTACACTCGGTTAAGGCCGATTTGGTTGAATCCTTGGGTCGTGCTCAGAGACGTCATATTGTCTGTTGTGAATATGTTGTGTGTTGAAATAACGCATACATTATTTTTTATGCGTTTCGTTTATTCGTTCTTTTACACAACTTCGTTTTCCGGCAATTCGATCGGGTCGTGTATCTCATCGGGGTATGAGTCATTCGACACCGTTTCATCGTGATCACGCAGGAGTTCTCCAACTTCGTCTTCTTCATCGTTGATGATATCGTCGTTGTCATCGTCATCTGGCAACAACGCTGCATTTTTTGTCTTTTTTACGTCCTGAAAAGCCTTTGTTATCTCTTCCATGGTCAAGTCGCTGGTGAACACCACGGTGGTCTGGGGCTTTGTTTCTGTTTCTGTTTCTTCCTTCATTGCATTTGTCGCATCGCCTTCGAATATTGGCGACGAATGTGGAACTTCGGCGACGTCTGTGACTTCTTCGTTTGTAGTTATTGGCATGACATATTTATCATCTTCTTTTTCTTCTTCTTCATCAACATCATGAACGGAAACCGTGTCAAAGTCCGTCTTTATGATACCATCCAAAGGGACTAGTGATGTTATATACGTACGAACGATCATATCGATGGTATTGACATGTGATGATATGTAGTCTGGCAAAGAAACCATTTCGCCAGCACCAGACGCATTTTGTATGGTCTTTTCCAAAATAGTTCGAATGAACGTGGTGTATGGAGGCACGCCCACGTTGAATTTTGTTTTTTTGTCATTGCATATGGTCAGATACATTCCGTACGACTGCACAGACAACAAAAGGAGGTGCTGCATGTCATTTAATGTCCTGGACGAGTTTGTATGTATCTCATTGAGTAACTTGTCATCGGAGATTTTCGCAAATGTGTTATTGACGAGCATGCTCCGCAGTGCGGAACAAAGAAAATCGTTGTTCAGCGGTGATCGGTTTTTCTGAGCGAGGAGTACGACTGCACCCTGTAGCTTTGTGCAGAAAGCAGATATCACCGGCAACGATTGCTGTACGAGTTCCTGCACTGACGCGTTGTACCTGTCATCGTACAGTTTCGTGCGATCCATTAATTTGTAAAACTTAAAATAATATTGCGAGCATTTTTAAAAATATATTTAATGTCGGAAAAAATCGGGATTGACCATCCACCAAAGCGATTCGGCGTTGTCAATGCCACGCATTACGCAAGCGCGGAAGACATGCCGGTCGATCTGGGAGACGACGACGATGAAGCAAATGATGATAATAATGAAATAGAAGAACCTCGACAACGCAAAAGGCGCAAACGGACCACAAAACAAGAAACGCAAGACGAACCATCGGCAGACGACGTGATTACAGAACCAAAGGAGACAAATACCGTGACAAACATGAAATTCAATTCCGTGGCAGACGTGGAGGCACTCATTGAATCAAAAACAAAAGAATACAACGACCTCAGGAAGCCATTGTTGCAGCCAATCTTTTACAATGTGGACATGCGTGAAATGCAAAACACGTTCATACGCATATCGAAAGAAATCGACCATTTGAAATCTTTAAAATCGCACATGACGGACGATCTTGTCATCGGGGGTGTTGATTTTGAACAGATGGTGGATGAACTGTTACACAAAGTGGGTTCAATAGAAAGCGAGCCCGCAAAAGCATCTCACATGGAATCCTCTTTGGTGAGCGTGTTATGTCCTAAACGAGTTTTTGGACGCAAACAAAGTCGTGCCCCGCCGCCACAACAAAAGTCCGCTTCTGGTGTGTGTGGAGCCTTCATACTCGCCAAGGAGAGGAGAGAGTATGAAAAGACAGAAAACGACAAATCAGAAGAACGGAGAAAACGATCCCAACAGCACGATATTATGCGGCATCATTTGAAGTTCAAGGATGCGTCTGATAAAGATAAACCTGATGTGCCAACACAATTTGATGCTGAAAAAGAAAGAAACAGACGCATAAAATACACATTATCCGATGGCGAACGCTCCATTTCTTCAGTGTTGGCAGAACCTGTTGCTGCTGCTGCTGTCGTCGCAAATTCTCCATTGTCAGAACGTTCAAGAGACGTTATGCCATGTGACGGCGATATCGTGTGTGATCAATGTGGATACGCGTGTGATGTAGACGATCTACACGGAGAATATGTGTGCACTCATTGTTCGTGTGTAAATCAGCGACTTGTTGGCGAGGGTGACATGCGATTGTCCGGCAGTATGATGAGTACTGCAAAAACATGCGTCTTTAAATCAAAGGCGAGCACATATAAACCGCTTGGACATTTCACCGAGATCATGTATCAATTGCAAGGAAAACGCAAGTGTAAAGCACCGTATCATGTGAAGAAAGCGTGTCGCGATTATTGTATTAGTTATGGTATAAAACGGATGGACATAACAGAGACGACGATACGGAAGTGTTTGAAACAGTACAAAAACGGAAGTCAGTACTACAAATATGCAATGGAAATTGCATGTGATCTACAAGGAGTTCCACCACCATGTATGACAGGTGATCAAGAAGGCATTCTCACGTATATGTATCCATACACTGTGCATGCGTACAAATCATCGAGACGTTACTTGATGCGAAAATCGAATCGTGTGGGGAGGATCAAGAAGTTGCCGAACAACATGGTGGGCAATTACGTTTTGTACAAACTGTGCGAGCTCTGTGGGTTCACTGAGTTTCTGCCATACATACGATTATCGAAAAACGTGGCCAACATAACGGAAAATGACGAATCGTGGCAACACATATGCAAAATAAACAATTGGAAGTTTTTTAGAACAAAGATATACGAATAAAACACACATTTAAACTCATTTTTGTAATGTCGCAGCCATACAAACCAATAGATCATTTCAAACAAATCATACGCAAAACATCGCACCGTGACCATTGTGTGCAGTGTGGTGCCAAACGAGTCAAATCGCATGTATTGACGAACGCACAAGAAACAACCTTGATGGAATTGTATCGATGCGTATTATCTGCGTATAAGACTTCAATAAGATACTCGATGCGATTGGGAAAAACCAAACGAGACCCATACAACATGTCGTGCAATTACGTTTTATACAAGTTATGTGAACTGCGTGGTTTTGCGGATATTCTGCCATGCATACGAATGTCCATGGATGCCACAACCGTCAAGACCAACGACGAAACGTGGCAACACATATGTAAAATAAACAATTGGGAGTTTTTTAGCACAAAGATATACGAATAAAAAACTAAATAAAAATAATCATTCATCTCATTTTTTGTTATGTCGTCCGTTAAGTTCACACACAAGAAGCGCAAGAACGCGAAGAAACAGTCTGCGAATGATATACCAACAATCCAACAGCCAGTGGTAGACGTTGGTGAAGAACAGAAACCAACGCAAGAGACGGACGTGACTCCCATCAATCCGGTGGGGTTTGAATCCGGTGATTTGGCGTATGTTAGGCCGGCCGCCGACCCGGTACAATTACAAGTGCCAGGGCAGAAGTATTTCGTTTTGTCGTACGTTGCACCCACGTCGAAAGGCATGCGTGCCGCCAATGTGATGGTTAAATGTTCCGGCTGCTATGCATCACGTCCACTTGCAGACGCTGCTGCCAAAGAAATAGCAAAATGTGACAGACGCATAGACGTGTTTGTCGTGGAGTGCTACAACTTTGTTTCTATACCGATTCCCATTGACGTGTACGGGTCGATCAGAAAGGAATATATGCAGGAAAGGATCGACCGCATAATGCACGCAAAATACAAAGAGGTGGAACACGACAGGAAGGAAATGGAATCGCGTGTTCGTGCTGACAAACAAAATGCGATGCAAAGTATGAGGGCCGCCACCGGTGATAGTGAATATGTACCAGCCGATCATTCTGAATTTATCCGGAGCCAACTTGACGAAGAATCTCGATTAGCACAGGAACGCGAGAAACAGAAAATTCGTGACAGGATACACAGCGAGGACATAACAGATGTCCTACACGAAATGACAGAAGGAGAAAACGCCACCAAGGAGTGCACCGCAGAATCGTTCGCTGTGAATCTATTGGAGCGACTTTCCAAAAAACGAGACACGGCCGTTGAAAAGCATTGCGAAGAGCGAAATGCCACGTTGCAACAACAGCACGCCAACAACGCATCGTGCGACGGATATTACAACGACAACAGTGGTTGTATCGAGGCACCTGCGGCTGCTGTAAAAGGCGATGGTGATACAATTTAAGTGTTTTTGTTTGTCCGTCTTCTTTTAGAATTACACGCGTATGATGGTTGTTGTTTTTGCTTCTTTTGCCACATCTCTTTCTTTATCTCAGCCAGTACAGAAGGCATGGAAATCACGGGTGCAGGTTCTTGTCGTTGTTCCTTTTTCTTTGCTTCCGCAAATGTCTTCCTGCAGCGTTTTGTTCCATCCGCGCAGCACGGTGCCAAATGCATTGTCTGTCTTTGCGCATCGACGGTATCTGCTGATTGTATGTAAACTGCGCTATTGTCGACAAATGAAGACTGTTGTTGTTGTCGTCGTTGTTTTTTCTTGGGCGACTGTCGTTTATGTTCAACGGCGATTTGTGGTATGATGACATATGGGTATTCCAGTGATAAATGCATCTCACAACCAGACTTGTTATATTCACGAAATTGATCTATGTCCAGTGGACCACCAAATTCCTTCAATAGTAATACATCTGGAGCCATTGGTATGCTCGTGACCATGCTCCAATCGTCGTTCCCCATGTGATGTTCTTTGTTCACCGGGGTGTATGAATAGCCATAACATTGCATGGCCAGTTTGTGGATAAGTGTATCCCTTTGCATTCGCCTGGAACTTCCCATGCTCCAACGTTGATTATACGCACGTGCGCATGCTGGGGAACAAAAATATCCCATGACAGTCCATTTCCCATTCTGGTCTTCAGACCATGGCAACCGGAATGGTCTATTGTTGAATGGATGACAGTCGTACCAACACCAGAGTGGAGTACCAGAGCTCATATGTTTGTCTTCACTAGGATCCCATCCTTTTACCATGAGTTGTCTCCTGTATGGGATTTGCCACGTTCTGGTGGCCACATGTGGGTCCATCATGAGGTGCATATTTGTGCTGTCCATCAAATGGGAATGTGGGTCCTGGAATTCTTTGTATTCACCGAGAAGCTCGACATTCGCGACCGCCTTCTTGGTCTTTTTTTTTGGTTCTTCTTTTGGTTTATCGGTTGTCATGGTTCCAGATTGGTACAATTCCATCATTTCCTCGTCTGTTTTGACATACACGGTGATGACACCATCTGGGTCTTCGTGGCATGCGATGGGTTGGCCAAAAGGCACTTTTATTTTATTTTTCGGCTCCGCCTGCATTGTCGCACAAAAATATTATATACTGATTTGGTTCACTAAAAAATATCACTTATTTTTGTGGACACGTGCAATACAAATGGCGGCATTCATCAAAGCAATCTATAACAGTGGGATCATAGGAAATTACATGCGTGGAGTGTATGCCGTAAAACCAGACAATACGGTTGAACGCGTTGCGTGTTTGAGAAAATTAGAAAACGGCACGTGCTCATTTCACGATCAGGCTTCCTTGGTGACCAACATGAATCATGTGACGTTATTTGGATCAAGTGGTAAACCAATACCATTTTTTACACTAGAACAAAACGCCATGAAAACGGTTTTGCTCGGAGGTGCCGATGAAGGCGTCGTATATATACAATACTGGTATACAGGACAAAAATACATACTGTATTTCAACATACCAGATGAAGACATCACATTTCCCATGTACGAAAGTGTTCAATTGGACAACCAGCCAGATTTGATGGACGACTCCGATTGTATAACCAATGTGCATTTGGTGCAAATACTTATCAACGATGACGACAATGAAGATGACGATGACGATGAAGATGATAACAACCCAAAGATAGACATAACTGATGTCGTGCAACCGTTTATTGGGCCAAAGAATGACTTTCACGGGAGATTGCGTGATGGTATTTTGGACTTTCGATACATTCTCGATTATTTGATGCAAAACAACAAGAGTCCGTGTTTTTCGTCCATATTCTCTGGGAACTTGAGAAAAACTGTTGTGCAATTAACATACGCCGATATGCACAAAACGACGGTGTGTGTATTATAAAGGGTAAACATCATTTGGTATTCGTTGCAATAAATGCCACGCAAACGCATTCGAACAAAGTTTGCAGGCGTTGCTTTGTAATTCGGCTTTCCACGTGGCTACGACTGGTATCAACATACTGGTCAAGATGTCTTTTGGTGGGAACAATGATTGTTGGTATTTCATTACTTGTAAATGTATCACCAAATGGTCCAATGCCGCATGTATGTTTGAATTTGGATTGGACAAAGGAATGCTCATGTCTATTTTGACAGCGTCCGTCAAATGCAACGATAACAGTGACAAATGAGAATCAGTGGCTACCACGGTGAATAAGAAACGGTCCTCACATTTGCTAAACACCAAAACGTACAATGAGATTCCATGTAAATCGGCGGTGGGCATCTCAGTGTATATGACAAGTGTCCAATCACGTATCCCAATGATAGCGTTGTGTCTTTCACCATCATGGGTCTGGACGCTGATGTATTGTCGCTTGAGATATTCGATGATGTGGGATCGGATGAGAGCATTGTCCATTATCACACGCAACGGCGAACGTTTGCCACATCGAGGATGCATCACGTTGATGAGTGTTCGAATTTCACTGCCACAATAAGTGTGATGTTGATGATCAACATTGTTTACGCTGCATCCATTGTAAGGACAATTTTGCATTTTGATAAAACAATATAATTTTCGGCAAAGTATGGAAAAAGAATAATATGTGTTTAACATATAATATCTCGTAATGGCTGAAACTCGTGTACCAAGTGTAACGATTGAACCTGCCAGGTCAGTACTGGATCCATCAATGCGTGGGGCAGTAGCCGCGTCACCCACACTGACGCGTGAGGCCGAGGTTGAAGCAGCAGCAGTCGCGGCGTCAGGGCCAACAATACAGCGAAAAAGACCAGCAACACAACCATTGATTGAACCCATAAAACCAAAAGCTAAACCAGTAGAAGAAGAACGAGATGTTAAAAAACAAACACGCGCGCCATCTTCGTTTGCTGGGACCGTATTGGCTGAAAAATGCGGAATCGCGGCTGGCAATGATACTGGATGTACATCGGTGAAAGCTGGTACAAAATGCACCGTAGAGAATATCAGAAATCTACAATGTGATTTGAGAACATTGCTTGTACCACCATATTATATCTCAGAAGTCGACAACGATCCGAGATACGAAGTGTATAACACTCTTAACGATGCAAGGAAGATGATATTGCAATTCATGTGTGCACAAAAAATGTTTTATAGGGCTGCCCAGATAATTACGGTGTATACAAAGAAAGCGCAGGACAGACATCTTCTCGATTTTGAAGGTTGGGCTGTTTCAAACAATGCACCTGACAAACTCGCACCACCAAACGTCGCAAGTGGCGTCTCTTTATACCCGGCATCACATGCTGTTTGGAATCCGATCACACCATTTCATTTGGAAAACCAATCGGAGATAACAACCACCGTGTCCACACCTGTTTCATATGGGACCATGTGTAGGAGAATCTCTGATTTCTATGGCGTTCGCGTCAACAAATTGAGAACATACACTTTAATCAGTTCTGACAACGCTGCAATACTTTCAAATGCAATTGTTACAGCTGTTGCAATCAAAAATGATCCAGATGTCCATGTTACACAAGAAAAACGTTTGTATGCCAATACTTTTAGTGAAAATGGTAGAACATATCTAGTAAATGAACCATTTGTTATCATAAACAACGCAGATGGAACCGTGCGTGCTAATCCAAAATATATACACCAAAAGTACATCAATGATATGAACAAGTATTTTGGAATTGGAAAGGGAATGCTTCTTTCCGCGTTTGAACACCTAAGAGCTGCTTCATTGTTGTTTATCAAGGTGTCCATGGACGCAAATGCAAGACAATTACCAGAAATACACAATTTGTTGGACTACGAGTATAACGCGTTACTTATAACATCTGGATTATTGAGATACATGCCAATAGGAAACATTGAAGGACACGAGCCATACACGGATACCGTTTCAAGGACTGTTTTCAAACGTAGAATATTATCGTTTAAACATGCTGCTGATTGGTTGGTATATCATATATTCACTGAAGTATTTGTACAATGTTTCACTATTGAAAACATTTACCAAAACAAAGCAAAGATGCAAATTATCAGACGAAACGCGTACGCTGATGCTGAAAAAAAACAACATGGAATAACACAAATGGACATAGTGAAATTTGGTTTTATTGAAACACCACGGACCGCTGAAGCTGGTGTGATCCCGTTGATGTTACAACAATGAATTTAAATATAGTCTCCTTCAAAACTTAGCAAATCCACAAAAGCATTGCCCAGCGTTGAATACGTTTGTGCGTTGTCGTTATAAACGATAGCAGCGTCATTGCATTTGTTAACAATGTCAGTCAGTGTCGGAATGATCGTGTCTGTGATGTGTTGCAATGTCTCCAGTGTTAATTTTTGATTAATTTTCAAGGAGGTAATGCCACTCATCATCTCTGCCAATTGGTTTTGTGTGTTCCGCATTGCCAACATCGCGTGTACGTCGGCCTCGGTGATCTCGCGCGCACCAAAGATTGCGTTCATGGTCACTGAGAACGCAAGTTTGAATCGTTCCATCAATGGTTGTACACTCGAATCGGTGAATCCCTTGATTGCCGTTTCATCTGCCAATGTTTCTCCCTGTGGGATTGGTGTTCGTACTCTTGTTTCAAAATGTCGAATTGCGTTACTGTTATGGTGGTTGATCGCAAGTTGTTCGATTTGCATCATGGCATCCGGTGCGCGCACGCCTTGTATATTGTATGGTGCATGTAGAATTGCCAATCCGTGCACGCGCATGATATCACCCATTCGGCTTTTATACAATTCCATATTTGCATCGACGGAGTTGCTATTGAATACCATCATGTTCGTTTTGTTCTTTTTGCTCGTGCGTTTGGTGAACATGTGATATTGCAACAGCATCTCGGTCATAAACGTAGTGAATTTTTGTTCGGACAGCTGTTGTGGCTTTGCATAATCCAACGACGTGGCTCGCTTATAATCAAAGAATTGCTTTTGGTACATCGTCATAGACGCATAGACGAGACATAACATCTTATGCTCGAAATCCGTGAGGAAGAACATATGAGAGGTACGCATGGCAAGCACGGTGTCTTCGTTTGATATATTCTGCAAGGTCTGTAACATAAACCACATACGCAAGTGGTATATTATCGCAGCCATCTTCAAGTTGTCAATGGCAACGCCAAGAAAACCAACGCCGCGGGAGTATTGCTGTTGGTACGATGAATTCATCTTTGCTGGTATGTATTTCGGGTTTGGTATGACCTTGTTTTGATCATTGGGGTCTTTCATAAAGAACGGTGAATTGACATAATATGTCAAACCAGCATTGAATGTGAGAACCTCGTTCGGGGACTGGTAGTACTTGCCCGCGATGTTTGATATTGGCGTATTGTCAGCGGTTATCGTCTTGGCAAATCTGTTGGACAACATTATTGCGCACGATTCCATTATATTTGGTCTCGTGGGAAGTCGAAAGCATTCCAAGTTCTGATTCACCAAACTGCCATACGGATTTGATATATGATCACGGTATACGGGCGCATTTTCCGCTTGATTTACGACAACGTCCGTGTAACTGCCAGTGTATACTGACATAATGACATTGATCAATCCCTTGAAGATTGGATATGATATGTCCTGGGTCCATTGCCACGATGATATATCCAAAAGATTAAGATCGTCACTGAATTCCACGCGTGTTGCATTCACGAGCTTTAGATTGCCGTTCAGTGATGCGTTGTATTGTGGAATCTGTTGGTCTGGATTCACATCACCGTTGTTGTCAATACCAAAAACGGAATGATAACCAACGAATGGCATAAAATGTCTCGTCAAGGCCAGTCGGGAATATGTTGTCTGTGCCAACGCGGCTGCCGCGAAACGCACCTTTGCCCTGCCCAGATGGAATGAAAGCTTTTCATATTGCATACATGTCATATAATAGCCATAGTCGTGCGTCTTTTTGTATGTGTCCAGTTTATGAAAGTTTGCCGGTACTTTCACCGTGCGATAATCACACGAATGTGATGTATCATCTTTGCTGCATATTATCCCACTATCACCACCATAACATGCCGGTGATATTTCGCTGACATCGGCATTGCAAAAGACCTGAAGTGATTGTGTTGCGGTAGCGTTCACGCTGCGTTTTTGCGCGCGGGTTTTCTTTGGTTTCTTCTGTGGTGCTGCGTGCATCTGTGGTTGTATTGGCATAACAAGTGGCTGTTGAGGTGGTTGTTGAACTAATGGTGTTGGTGGGGTTGGAAAGGGCATCTGTGGTTGTTGAGGTGGTGATACGCGTGGAACTGCTGGGGTTTGTTGTGGTGTTGGAAATGTTATTGGTTGTTGTATCGCGCCATATTTTGAAGTCGGTGTTTTCGTTGGAATTCTAAACAACTCTCCACTATTCATCATTGTGTCGAAATTCGTTATTTCATCCTCAGCTCCAATCGCAGTATACAAACGAGCGTCATCCATCAACTGTTGTAAGTCCACATCTTGTGTGTTGTTTATCTTGTATAACAGCTGTCTTCCAAACTTCAAAAGCCTTTCATCGTCTGCGACAGCCCCCGTTTTGGGCATTTTCAGGATCGAAATGATCAATTTTATATATTCATCGTCAGTTCGATAACCATTATCGACATTCAAAATGCCACTATTGTCACTCAATACAGCTACCAATTTTGCGCCTGCGTGCGCCATCGTGTATTGTTTGTTTTCCAAGTCATATAACAGTCTTGCAATTGTTCCATCTTTGAATAATGCACATTGCGAATCATCGATCGCAATTTTACAATATTCACGTTTGCTACCGTTGTTTATGATCCACACTCTCCTCTCGTTTTGGTTCGATTTGAGATATATCTCAAATGCAAACTTTCCATTGTGTATGGAAACATTCACAAACATGTAGTATGAATTCAACAGATCGCCTGAAACGTCTTCACCAATAGCAATACCATTGTCGTTTGTAAAATATGATTCTCTGTAAAATCCATACATGGGGGCCATGGACAAACCTAATATACATAACTTCATAATGCCGTCTTGGTCATGGTGTATTGTCAGTGATGGTGTTTGTAATGGTGTTGGTGGTGATAACTGCGGGGTCATCGGTGATACTTGTGGTGGTGTTGGTGTAAAAGGATATGATTGTGGTGGTGTTGGTGTAAACGGTGATGGTTGTGGTGTAAACGGTGATGGTTGTGGCGCAACAATCTTCGTTGACATTTTCACTTTATTAAGATTGGTCATCGTAAATTCACCCTTGAAAGAATCAATTTGTACGGTCTTGAACTGTCGAGAGTCCTTCAACAATTGTTCTAAATCGACATTTGGCGTGTTCTCGATTTTTTGCAATAGTTTGGTAGCAAAAGCTTTCATGGTAGGAATCTTAAGTGCGTTTATGTGGAAATCCATCGATTGTCGTGGTAACATCTCATAAATAATGAAATCCATGTAGTCTTCGTCATCATACGATCCCGGGTCCCCATTGGGAGTTGCACTTTGCAATATTGCAACCAACGGCTTCCCGGTTTCTTTTTCATATGCCGCCATGTCTACATCATATATTCGTTTTGCAAATGTATTATCTCCGAATGTTGTGCATTTGTTGTTACCCGCACGCGTTTTACAATAATTGCCTTTGCTTCCCTTGTTGATGATTGTAATTGTTCTTTTTCCATCGTCGTCGATGGCTTCGTTTTGGTATAATTCAAAGGCAAACCACCCCTGATTGATGGATACGTTGACTAATAATTTGTGTTTCCGTATGATATCGAGAGTAATGGATTTGCCGTTATCGTTTGTGAAATACGCATATCTTGGGAAAGCCGGGTATCCAGTCACGGGAGAAAAGACAGACCCCAATATACACATTTTCAAAATGCCATCATTGTCGACGTGTATCGTTCTGCCAGACGCGCTGACTTGCCTTTCTGACATATTTTATACTTTTGAAATCTTTTAAAACAATTTTTTAATTTTTATTACTAAACACAATCATTTTATTTGCAACAATGGCATTGTACGACCCCCAAATTGCCATATGCCGCGTATCTGCGGTGAACTGCTTCGTCACGCAATGCATCGTGACATTGCATTGCAATGCGACACCTTTCAACGCGTTATACACGCAAATTGACTTGAAATACAAACTGCCGAACAACACAGAAACCGACATACGTGAAAAGCTATCAAGACAAATGCCGCTGCAGACCGTGAAACTGTACTTTCCGTGCATGTATTCTCCAATGGACGTGTCATGGATTATCCGTTCCATGGGAGGTGATAAATTGTCCATTTTGAATACTGGCCAAACGGACGTTCTATGCACCAACAATGTCGTGTGCCCGATACAAACCGTATCGACGGACGACACCGCGAATTTTCCAAAACATTTGCAAGACGGCAATGGTACTGTTTTTTTGAATGAAACATCGTGGTTTGCATGCATATCGATTGATGAAATTGCCCTTGCATCCCATCGAGAAGAGTTTATTATACAAAGCGCATGGATACAAACACTGCCACCGGCGAATGTTGCCTGGGACGAAGTTCGCACGAACATTATGACAAAAACACCAAGTGCGAGTTGCGACGTGAGATCGTTCGTGATGGAATGTGCAAATTCGTCATACTACTCATTGGAAGCAATTCGGAGTGACTTTTGTCGATCATCGCACTGTTTGTTTGTTCCTTTTGTCACCAATGTGCCATGGTTCCATCCGATGGTCATATACGCTGGTGGATGCGATTTTCCAAACGATATCATAGGCGTTGAGGTGAATGATATGGACATCCGAGATAACGCGGCAACAGTTCATGACAATACCATGGTCAACGTTCGCATTAATATGCAAAACATCAGACGATTCGTGCCAGTGCAAATGACATTCAATGAATCACACGATCATATGATGCGAATGAGGAACATTGTCAATGGGAATCTATACATTCATAAAAATACCACACCAGTGTGTCGAGTACCCCATTGCCATGAAACATCCCCCATCTTTGTTTCGATAACAGGCTCAGTGATCATCGATGCCACACATTGTCGAAATTTGGACATAATTATGGCAGAAATGGACACTATGCTTACCATAAATGGATGTTTACTATTTTATGCACAACCACATCTGCTGTGTGAAAATGCCGATGTTTTGGACGTTCTCCATGAGCCGATTCATATACCACCATTGTCAGTGGTATTTGTGTTTGAAATCGTTATAGGAGAAGCCAAGTTATTCGCGATATACGTATCAAATGAAAGACAAAAACGTGATGATGTGTATTTTGTGAATCCGATGAAACGCATGCACTTATCACAAACAAAGATGCTGTACGCAACAGAGAACGTAAAATTGGCATTGTGAAAAACTATTAAATACAAAAAGTTCATTTGCGTGTATTGAAAATAATTTTGTTTCCTCATTTTTTGCAAATTATGAGTGACGCAACTGTTGTTTCCACCGACGATGATGAATATGTGTGTCTGGCATTACCACACCAGGACACGTTGAATTACATGTTCGATGCTATGAATGGTTTTGTTCACACGGTGGATCTCATATTCACGGCGGAAGGTCTCAGCATATCAAAAAGTGACACCGCCGGGATGGTGCACGTCAAAATGTTTTTGTCCGAAACATCCATCAGGAATGCTGGTGGCCTGTACGAATACAAAACACAATGTGGTACTGTTGACGTATGCGTCAATGTTGAACTGTTATCGAATGTTTTCAAGACTGCGGCCAGCCAAGGTGATATAGTGGAGATACGAATATTTGCCGATAAACCAAACGAAGTACAAATCATAGAGAGGAACGTCAACACTGGCAAGGCCATCAAAAGTGAAGTGAAGGTTATTGATACGGACGGCAAATCGCCAGACAACGCGTCCCCGTCAACGTATGACAGCTGTATTACGATGGAGTCTGTTGAATTTTATGACAACATCAAAAAGCTTTGCATTACAGAATCAAAAACGGTGAGATTCTACTGTAATTCGTCCGACAATCAGGTGATGTCCTTGAGCTCTTTTGGGTTATTTGCAAACACAGTATTGACCATCCAACTGCTTGATTCAAACGAAGCATTGGAACAATTGAAGATATTGGAAGCATCCACGCCACCGTCAACTAAAAAACCCAGACGTTCCTCAAAACAAGCGGCAGCAGCGGCACCCGCCAGTGCTGACGTGAACACGGTACCAATAGACAGTAAAATTATGACCGTCGATCCAATGGAAAGCAGTTCGCTGGAGAGACGATTCTCATGTGTCAAACGCGGATCCGCATTGTTTTGCAAAGACCCAAAGATACCAGCTATAACCGTTGATGAGGATTTTCCATTGGCATTCATCATGCGTATAGCAAAGGCAAAGGCCGTATCAAAATACATTTCCATACTCACGTGCGCCGATCCGCGATGCCTACACCAGTTTATAACGCTTTCGTTCGACACTGAGATAGGATGCGTGCGTTTCACGTTGGTATCCAAAGTGAAAAACACAGAAACCCGATCGATTGTACCAACGCCAGTATTTGTGGCAGATTCGTTAAGCAAGAGAGTCAACGAAGCGTGCAAAGAGAAATGCAATGCGATAAAACGCAAACGCACGCGTCGCGTGTGGTCACACAAAGAGGACACTGCCGCTTGTTCTGCGACACTTCCTGCCGCGGCCGCAGAAGCACCAGTTTCGAGGCGTAGAAAATACACACGCAAGACGGAAACACCAACAGACGAGAATGATGACGAAAAAGACCAACGTAAGTTGACGAGAAAAAAACCAACCATCGTCAAGACAGAGCCGGAACTGAAACCAGACGAAAACCAAATGAAGATATGTATAAAAGACGGATTGCCAAGAATCGAAAAACGCGAAACGATGTTGCGCAATTTGCAAGAAATGCTCCAAGGTGGAGCAGGACCAACATAATAGTAAATTACATAAAACAATTAATACTTCTTTATTTCCTTTCTTTCCCAACCCACCTTCTTCTCCCCATTCTTCCTCTTCCTTTAAGCCGCAAACTTGATACCCATCATACCGATGGTGTTCTTGCACAAATTCCTGTTGCGACCATAGATGCGGGTGCGTCCAGTCCAGTCGCGGCCAGATGCGACAGACCAATAATTGAGGCGGAGGATGGCCTGGTCCAACCTGCTCATGTTGGTGGAACCAGTGTCCAGGAGGTTCTCTGGTCTAAGGCCAAACGAGTAACCAAAGATCATCCTATTGCTGGGAGACAATCGAGAGTGTTTCTCCCATTGCTGGACGTGGCGGTAATACTGCGCGCGGTGGTCGATCGTTCTCTCGTGGTTGTTCAGGAGAATGGTACCGCTGATAAACGGCGTAGTGTCGTGCGTAACACCAAAGCCAGATTCATTATACGGAACACCGGAGAAGTCAAACCAATGATTACCAGTAGTCGCGCCGCCTGTGACGACGGCATCTCGTTGGCACACCCACAGGATTTCCTGGATGGGGTGGTTGTAACGAATGCTGTGCTGTTGGGTGGTGCTCGTGTTCTGGTGTGTTTCTTCACCGAGGTACTGCACTTGTCCAAAGATATACTCGTGCTTGCCATTGGCGAAGCTCGCGCGTTCGATCTTATCCAGATAAACGTATAAAGCAAGCAGATAGGTCTCGCGAGGCGAGTCGGGAATGACAGCGTGTCCGACGGCGCCGCCACTCACGTGGTAAAGCTCGGTCAACGGCCTCTGGTTGATGATGGTAATAACGTCGTGCCAGTAGAGACCAATCATGGGGAGAGATTGCTCAAAGAAGTTGCAGAACCACCACCTGAAGGGGGTATAGAGGTACTGGGTGTTTTGGCCAGCATATATGAGCTCCATCTGAGTTTGGTACTTTCCAATCATGCCGCCAAGGAGCTTCTCAGCTGGCGCGGACGTCGAATCGATGATCTCCATATACTCACCGGTTTGCTTATCGAAAGGGTGCTGGCCGATCTGGAGCTCGCAGTCGTACATCATCGCGTGTCCGAGCGCGTCAGTGTACCACGCGGCCGAGATGGGGCTCGTGAGGGGATCATAAGCGCCAGGAGTGGCGTCGTATGAGATGGGAGCAATCTCGTCATATTTGTATACTTGCGAGAGGAGATCGCCGGCCCTCGGGAACTTAGCCTGCATGCGCTGGCGGCCATAGCCAGTGTTGCTCTGGAATGGAACCTGCAGCTCGGTGACTGCAAAGTTCGTGTGTCTTGGGTATCCAGTCTTCCAAAACGTCAGTTCGTGCGGTGCTATCAGATACGCGTCTTGAGGGCCACGCACGCCCAATTGAACCATTGCTCCGGATGCCATTTTGTTTTGATGTTACTGCTATCGTGCAGGTGAAACCAAACACTCAAGTTACTATGAACGACCATATTTTATTTTTTCTTATGCGCCGGCAGATACAAAGGTTTATTTCACTTTCGACGCCGCGCAATGACTTCGTCCATCGTCGGCAGCGGAACGCCGTTGTATTCCTTGACCGGTTGAAATGTTTTGGCGTCCAACATGACCACCCGCCCTTTCTTTATGAATTCCATCAGCATATCGTCCGACATGCGTATCTTCTCCTTTTTATTGATTTGTACAGTTGCTCCTGTTCCTGGATGAACGTATGTGTTTGATTGTGACATCTTGTCCGGCCATGGCGTTCCCTTGTCGGGTATATTTAATATGGATGCCACGAGTTCATTGTACGCTTTTTCGTCCATTTTTTGGCTGATCTACGATTAAATATTTATTATTTTTCCTTTGGCGTCTGATATGACAACAAACACGTTCATTTTTGTCATCGGTAAATTAGTGACATACGATGGCAAATCGCACGGCATGTGTTACTTTGCATACGACAGATGGTTGTCGCCGTTGTTGGAAGGAAAATGCACCGAAAGTGTGGAGGAACTGCAAAAACGTCAAAGCCCTGATGATGAACAAATGGCACTATTCAAACGGATATACACACTACCAAATCTCACACTTTTGCGATGCAACCTCTTTGCGTGTCTCATTGCGACTGAATTTGCATATGTTGTGGCAAAATCGAGCAAGGGCGCCGTGATGCCGATTGTCGCATTGAAGCATAGAGGTGCATATGATCTCGTTACCAATGACGACCTACAAAAAGCGTTCGTGAATGGTTCATCGAAATGGCCAAAGGCATGCGCGCAACACAAAGCGTTGCTGCAGAAAATACTAAAATGCACCAACACGCAACGCATACAAATCGCCAGCATACCAGCAAGCAAAAACCTCGACGGTGATTTGGAGTTTTATGTCAATTGCGACAAAGACCCACTTGGAAAGGTGAACGATACGACAGAGGGAACCCCTGAGTTTGAAAGAATGATGAGAATAGCAAAGCAACACAAGGATGCCATGTTGGACGTGGTGGGGAAAGGCTTTGTACCTCCAGGAACCCGAGGCAAAAAACCCATCAAGAGAAACACAAAATTAGCACCAGCGCCGCCACCACCAGAAACACCAAAAGTTGAGAACAAACCAAAGAAAGACAACGTTCAACCATTGCGGGTGGAAAATAATACCATGGAATGTGGCGATGTTGGCAATGGAAATAATGATATGGCGATATTAATGGACATCATCGCGGATGGCTTCCAACCATTTCAACAACAAACCACAAAACGGTATGTGCCAAAGCCAGGCAAACAAACGAATCAGTAATAATAAAAAATAAATTTATCACACGCATGTATATAAATCACAAACATGGAAGCTTTCAAAAACATCCTGGAGCAGTACGGCGATTCGATAAAAAAGCAAGAAGAAGAACACACGAAATTGCTCGAACGCATTCGTCTGTTGGAGGAAGAACGAGACAGATATAAACACTCATGCGAGTCTGCCATCGTGAACAACAGAGATGTTTTGGAAAACCTTGTTGCAAAAGTAAATGATTTTGTAAACAAACTTGGAGATGGTCCGTCTGCCGGAACTGCTGATATTCGCGTGGCGCTCGACCGTGGCCAAGACGTTCGTATTGGAAATGCCACGATGTCGCCTGCAATGCTGAGAGTCGAAGGAGTGGCAAAAAGTCTTGACATTTCAGATGATAGCAATGTCACAACCGCCAGTATGACTGCTCTGCGTTCTACTACGCCAGTATTGGCAATTTCGGATGAACGTCCCGGTTCACCTGATATTTACATACATGCTGGGTCTCCCCATATAACAGCAATAAACACCACCGTTGCTACAACCGAACCCCATGTCATGGATGCCATGGCAAAAAGTGGGAAGTTCGACGAAGAGAAGGCACAACAATTGTTGGACGCGTCCAAACGTCAAATGCAAATGGAGCAAGACGAGATGGAACAAATGAAGAGCTCATCAAAGGAGGAAGTGGAATCAATTAATAAGGACCTTGTTATGCCCACAATGGAAATGTCGCCACGCACGGAACGCCTTGTCATGGGCAATGCGGAAGATGTCAGTGGAGGCGTGCGAACCCCTGTTCTCACTGCAGAAATGTTCACCGAGATGGAGATTCCAGAAGACATGCTCAAAAATGTTGCAAACGGCATAAATTTGTTGTCCCCATTACCAAACGATAGCGTATAAAAATAATAAAATTGCACTTTTGCTTCAATGGCGGCACGCATTAACAGCGAATACGTTGACACGATGCTGCGTCGCAAACACGAGCAGTACCTGGCAATCGTACAATACGTGCGTCAATTGTGCAACATGGCCATCAATAAAGGAACCACCGCGTGCAAGCTTCCCATTGTTTTCAAAGTGCCACACAAGAAGATACGCGCGGAACACAGAGAATTCAACATCACGCAAATCATCAACGACCTCGCGGAGTCGTTAAAAAAGGACGACTTCTACGTGAAACAGCGGGTGGACAAACCATACATACTGCACATATACCCAAGGTGGATAGTTAACTGTTCGTTTTTGAACATTCCAGAGGAATCAAAAGCATTCATAAAACAAATACAATCAATTGAGTGTAAAAATGTAACTGGACAAGCACAGTTCAAATTTCTGTGATTTTATTCCTTTGACAACTGCACAATGAAATCCATGACGAGTTTCACACCGACCAACGATAGCGCCCCAACGGAAACAACTGTTGCGAGTTTCATAAACGCACGGAAATCGCGTTGTCGCAAGAGTTCTCCGTCCTCTCCGCGCTCGCTAAAAAAAGCAAGTCTCTTTTGCAACACCTCATCATTGTCAAGCATCCACCGCTGTTGATCCAATTGGTCACGCATCGGTGTTGCATCTACGATCGGCACATTGACAACGTCCTTGTATTTGCGGTGCCTGCGTTCGTATTGCAAAACATCGTCACTTGGTCGAGCGACGTCGTGTGTCTGATAGTATCCCTTCTTCGCAGCTTTCTTTATATATTTTTTCCTGTGCTTGTCGTATTTGAAATCGTTGTCAGATTCAAAGTCTGATACATCCTCGTGCGCTTTATAATACCCAATGCGGTCGTTGTATTGCGACCCGTGTACGTCCGCAACCCAACTCATGACGGTTTTTTTTGGTGGCGTTCTTTGTAGAATATGGATTTTAAAATTATTTTGTAAAGCATCACTTTTTGGGTGATTTAGGAATGGTTATACAAAACTCATCGTTTGATGTTTTTGCCGGCTTTGGTGTGGAAACAACTGGGGCCGCCTTGGGGGTACTCGTCACCTTTGTATTCACGTGAGCGTTCGTGGGATCAAATCCATCGTCACGGCAAACATTCATCATCATCGGATTCACTGGGCAAGCCATTGGCGGTGGTGGTGCTGGTTTCTTTGCGACTGGGGCTGGTGGTTCTTCTACGTCATCATCATCATCATCAGATGATTCTGAATCACTCCATTCCTTTTTTTGTCGCTTTTTGGAGCGTTCTTCGTCCTTCACCATTTTGTCGGCTTCCGCTTGCAATTCAACATTCATGTTTTTGTCATGAACTTCACGCAACATTTCTATGGTGCCCGCCACTATATCAAAGAATGGAGATACCACGCGTGTCGTTTTTGTTTTCAAATATTTTCGATAGATGCGTGTGAATGGCACATTGAACCTGTTCACGTGCTTATTGATCTTCTTTGTGGCACCACGCAACTTGAGTCCGTTTCCGGTTATTTTACCAAGTGGGTCAAATCGTTCGTTCACCATTTCCAGCATCCCAATAAATGCGATATAACCCTTACCAAGGATCATGCAACCAACCTGATCGTCGTATGAGTCTTCGCAGTATTTCAAGTATCCCTCGAGTTGATCGACTGGCATATCCTCCAGGCGTGTTTTTGGTGGCACCGCTGGGACAATGCCAGCCTCGCTGTATTCTCTTATTTCGTCCAATATCTGACTTTTGCGATCAGCTATTTCTTCCTCTGTCAGTTTCTTTTCTGATATCGGTTGTTGTGGCTGTTCTTGAAATGGCGTCTGCTCCTGGAATGTCGTCTGCTCTTGTGCAAAATTCAATGGGGGAAGTGTTTGTTCAACTGGCATCATCGATGGCATAACAAACGCCGGCTCTGATGTGGCAACAGCAGCAGCTGCCATTGATGGCGGAAGTGCTGATATCGGTTCTGATATTGGTACTGCAAAAGACAATGGGGACGGTGATGGTGGACTTGTCATTGCGTTCGTTGGAACCGACGATACCATTGGTGTCTGTGGCAGTGTAGTGACTGGGTTTTTCTTCAATTTTGTTGGATTGGCAGTGTCTATCAACGAATTATAAAAGGCCTTGCGTGCAATCATTTGTTCTTCCGTCATTGGTTGTGATAACGGCAGTGATTGTGGTTCCGCCGGAGGTTGTTGTGGTTTCGGGGGAGACGTCTGTCGTGGTTGAAATTCCATCGTCGTCATCGGCATTGATACGCTTTCTCGCATCGCCATTGCAAGTTGTTCGTTTTCGTTCATCGTGTTTATATCAATCGGCGGTGACGAAGACACGGAAACAAATGGTTTCCCGGTCACCGTTGTATCCACCAACACTTGCTGCGACATAACGAAAAATACTAATTGTTTTATTTTGCACAAGTATATATTTTTTTGCCAAATTTCGAATTTATGCAGTTTTTACTCGTTTTGTTCTCGTTCTTCTTCTACTCCTGTCTCCATCGTACCAGATTCAACAATACTTGGTGTTGGCTGCATAAAAGGTGGTGTACCCACCATCCGGGCGGCTTCTTGCAAAAAAACATGTTGCGTGGCCGCGCCCACTTCCTCGGTCGTCATACGTCGAACCGTTGGCGCAGCACCGGTGGTAGCATGCTGTATATCAGCCGCAGCTCTCAGAATTTGTTCCACTGTTGCTGATATGACAATTTCATTGTCATTTATCCATTTCATCATAGTTTTCACTTCTTGCGATTGGTTGACATTGTAATTGTTTGATATGGCGTCGAGCACTTCATGCTGAGATAAAATCCAAGCAGGCATTGCGTTTGTTAAATAATTGATCATTTTGGTGCAAACGCTTGCCAGTTTGTTTGCGTTTGCCATGTTTAATGGTATTTGTGCGAGTCTGGCAGCACTGGCCTGTGATAGTTCACCATGTTGATACAACATCTCACGTGCATTTTGCAAATCAATCGGATCTCCAGGTGCATCGCCTTGCATACCACGCAGCTTTAGTATGAAGTCGGGAGCCGTGCTGATCATCTGATATAGATCCCCGGTATTTTTGTCAATTGTTGCATCCACGCCTGTGAGCAGTTCATCATCCGCCTGTGATATACGCTCGGCAGGAATAACGTTTGCGTGCATGACCCTATGCATGTATATTTTTAATGTGTCACGCAATCGGTTCCTTAACGTGTCACGCAATTTTGACGTGTTCGCGTGTGCTTTCCTCAACTGGGTTCTTTGTCGTTTTGGTTCGCGTTTGATATGGTCATTATATCGCACGAGGTGCTCCACCAACATCGTGTACAAAAGCGCGTGATTTTGGTCCATTGCCGCAGTATCTTCGTCTAAATCAACATAAACCAAATCCATTCCCGTTCCCGTGTCACCATAAAATAGATCTATCACTTGTTGTTTGCAATTGCTCACTGCAACGATTATGGAACACATCATATCATGTTCATAATCGGAAATGAGGCTGATTGGGAATTTACGGATGCCCCTGTCGACGACTCGGTCAAGATACAGAGCTGGGTCGTGGCTTCCTATGGTGCCATTGATTTGGTTGGTTGCCGCGGTCATCAAGAACATCATATTCAGCAATGTATTAAAATAGAGAATGGCAGACAATCGCAAGTGATTCACAGCAGCCAATAATAAACCCTTACTCTTGCTCACTTCTTTTGTATATGAGGCATCTCGCAAATATTCTGCATTTGGTTTTATGCCATCTTCCGAAGTGGCATCTTTGATAAAGAATGGTATGTTGCAATATGCGTTTCTATCTTGCAATAAGACAACGTCATCATTTGTATAAAATATGTCCTTCTCTTCGGTTGCCAGTAATGCATCTGACGTTAGAACACAGTTGGTAAACAAATTGCATATGGTCATTGGTGCATTGTGGAATGATGTGCTTTGAACACCATTCTGTAAATAATCCACGACTCGTGGCAATGCGATGGTTGGAACCAGTGTTCTTTCCGCATCATGGAGCGGTGTTTTGTTCACGTAATCGTTACTCACGTCATTGTATCGACAAATGCATTGATTGTACCAGTTTAAAAATGTCTTTGTGAGGACCATTTGCGTTTCATGGGTCACCTCGTTTGATCGGAACAAAGACAACATTTCCTTGAAATAATCATATCTGTCTGTTTCTGTCATCAATACAGACGTCGGTTTTACCAACAAATGTGCATTTGGATCAATCAAACTATCATCATAATCTTGTACTACTGTAATTGATATATCACCATCGTCCATTCTATCAATGAATGGGATGATACCATCGTTACCGTGGTATACAAAAAAATGCTTGGTTCGCACAACCGGAGAGTACTGCGTCAGCAATGTTGCGCCAGCGGCAAACCTCACTCTGCTTCTAGACAATTGCAGTAAAATTTTTACATCGTCCGACTTTGATATATAGTCATCGTAATGCTGATCTTCGTCTGCTTCATGTAACACTGGTACTTTAATGAAACGAAAATCATATTCGGTGTCTCCATTTCTACGATTCCATGGTATGTTATTGAAACCTCCTCTGCAACCACGCGGCTGTCTTTTATCGCTTTGCATGCAGTACGGATATAACATTCTCCTTGGTATGGACCATTCGTTGCGTAATGGATATTTTCCTTTGTGAGTGCCATACAATTCCCTCAAATCGTCAATGTTTGTATCGACAGGTGGTGGCAACAACGCTGGTATTTGCTGTGGTGGTGGTGCCAATGCTGGTTGTTGTTGTATATCCACTGGCATCTGTTCAATGGGATAAAAAATTTCGGATGGCAATACACCCGTCGATCGTGGCGTTGGTGCGTCCGGATTGCTATCAATATATTCGATTGTCGACGATGTTTCAAACTGCAGCTGATGTGGTTCTTGTGGTGGCATCAAAAGACCGGATGTGACCAGGTTTTCTGAAATTGCAGGCGTTGTGGGCAATGGCATTACCATTGGTGATAGTAACGATGACGTCGGCTCTGGCGTTTTGAACGCGAGCACATCTTCTGTTTGCATTTGGCCGGGAGAAGACATTTTTTTAATATTGTAACAACGATATTATTTAAGAAGTTGATGTGAAACTGACTTTTACATATTCGACCTTCACAACCCAATTGACTGCCGTGGCGGCTGCACCTGTGACCATGATGTTCAACGTGCTTCCAGTGTTCGTAACAGTGATGGCATAAGCTGGCAACGTGCCAGACTTCGTTTCCGAAACCTGTGTGATGACCACGGTCGGTGGACTCCCGGCGATGTATGTCACTTCGTATTCATCAAACCAATTTTCCGTATTTATGGTCACTGTATCATCCGTGCCACGACCAGCAGACGCGGTGATGACCATATTTGTACTCGTCTTTGTATTGGTGGCAGACGCAGCGATGTCCACTGTGCATGCGGTTGTTGGTGTATTGTCTGATGTTTGTATATAACCATACACAGTGCCAGCGCTCGCATTCGCATTTACGGTTATCGTTGGTGAATTATCGATGATCCACGTCCCAGCAGTCACGTATGGGAATCCAGTGGACGTCGATGAATCTAATCCAGTCCCACCTTGTGCCGCGGTCGCCTGAGACTCGTGTGTCAGTATTTCTGTTATTGGATCCCACGACGCCAAATCACCACCGGCACCGGTCAGCGAAACGTGAGATCCGTCTATTGCCGTAATTGATGCTCCATTTCCAACGAATGCACTTGCCGTGACATTTCCAGTGGCAGTTACATTACCATCGTAAGTTGTTTGCGTTTGCATGGTTGCGTTTTATGCCTATAATAATATATATGTTATTTTAAAAGCGCGACAAGATTTTCCACATTTATGTCAAACACCCAAGGTTATGATACGAGCAGTGATTCAAAAGAATTGCAAACAGATGCAGTAAGGCCGTACAAACAACCGTATACATCCTTTGGCGCTTGCAGATTCACACAACCATGCGATTTCCGAACCACCATCACAAGGACAGACGGCAACCCGCTCGTCATCCAATCACAATCGTCAATCAACTTCGTAAGTGATACTGATATTATCGACTGTGGAGGAAGCACTTTGACAAACGTTGCAGGCGTCGTCACCGATGCTGACGATATAAACATTTTTTCGCCATATATCGCAACGATCAACAGTTCGTCGTCGAGTATATTTGCGTATACAACGACAACCGACGCAGTCTACATTGGCCACGTATGGGTCATAACAAAATCCGTTGGTGGCACCGCGCGAGACTACGAGTTCAAATACGACATAAAGATCGTTAACGTTGCCGGCATTACCAACGTGACTGTATTGAGAGTACAATCATCTGGTTCAGTGACACCAACCACGCTGACATGCACACCACATTGCACGGGCGCCGTATTTTCACTGGCAATCGTGGGTGAGACCGGGTTTACAATGCGTTGGAAAGCATATATGCACGTGTTACGCAACAATTAAATGTAATAAATTAAAAACACAACATGCTGTCATTTGATCATTATTTCCGGTCCAAACGATGAGTTGTCGCCAACCCAAAACGCCATTTCCGTGGAAGACTCTGACATGTCTTCCGGAACGTATGTCGTGATGGGTCGACTTGTATTTTCGTCAACACCTGCAACACGCAACGCTTCCATGACCAATTCAGAACAAAGGTATCCGCCGTCTGGAGATTCTTCACCGTCATTGCAATATAAGAATCCACGAACAACCGGTGATTTGTAATACCAGTGGTCCATCATGGTGTTCACCCATTTTCGCATGTTGGTGTTGAATGGCTTGTGAATTTTTCGTTCCACGTAACGAGATATTTTGCGGAGTTGTTCGTTTGTAAACGCGTGCCTGAACTGTCGCACCGCTATGTTACCATCGTATGCATCCAATCGCTCGAATAACGGAGTCAGTGTCACCTTCCCTGTATCTGACCGTGCCTCAAACGTATAAAATTTGTTATCTATTGCATTTTGTATCACCCATGCAACATGCGACCAATTGCTGTCCGTGAAATACCGTATCAACGCGCTGGAATCTTTATTTCCAGCAAAAAACAACAAATCCCCAGTGCGTGGTTTGTAATTATACTCACGTTCTACCCATTCGTTTTGACCAGTGTGGTTCCAAAAGTCAATGGTGTCAATTTCATCAGCCATTTGGTTGTTTATTTAAATCGGCACATTTATTTAAATTTGTTAAATGCTTGCGACCCAACCCATGCGCCGATCTCCTCACCGTTGAAGAACCCCTTTACCGTTGGCAATGATGTTATTCCCATGTCGGTGGCAAGAGATTCGGACGATTCATCTCTGTCGATCTCCACTTCATAAAATAAAGCATTCTTATCCTTTCCAGCAGCTTTATGGTATATGGGTGCAAATTCCTTGCATGGCCCACACCAAGACGCTCCAAACTTCACATACACATGTTTTCCACGCACACGGATGGCGCTTTCGTACTCTTGTGTGGCATGGATCTCCCTCACGGCCATTTTTTTAATTTAAATGATTTTTACGGTATACAAAAACATACATTTTATATTACATAATGACACGTCATCTGGCCATTGCGGCATTAAAAAAAATATTAATTGTCCCGATATAACGCATCTGTGCAATGTCCTGTGCAGTTGCGCCATCTACCCCACTTGATGATTCCCTGCATTATAGTGATTATGATGATGCGACCGCTGATGATGCCATAATGTCCAGGAAGCGCCCCAGAAACGATCGAGATTGTCCAGTGATAGATCCGGCGCCTCCAAAGAGACACGAGGCCGTTATCGATCCGCCTGGTGGAGACGGCGACTTGCCATACAGCCAATGTTTTCTACAAGACGACGATTGCAATGAAGAACAACTGGATCGCATCGCCCGTGACGAGATTGGTGTTCAACCGCAACAACCTCCAAAACAAATATCACCGTACGAAGACATCATACAAAAGGCACTTAAGGATGGCGTGGACCTTGAAACGCCTGACGAGAAATTAAGTGATGATGCCATCCTCAAAAGGAAAAACTATGACGCGATGGCATACAATGAAGCAGCGTTCAACATGGCACAGTCCATGGTGCGTGATGATCCGTACCGTGACGAATCTTGCCAAAATTCTCCACAACCTGATGATGACGATGAAGTCCTTGCGGCAGAACGGGTCAAGGTGAAGGCCTTTGTATCGTCTTTGTTTCAACGATATTATCCGCGCGGCGTCGATCCACGTGCGCATCCACATCCAATGGAAAACCTTAAGGATGTGCTGTCGTTGTATAATTTAACGGAAGACGACACTCCCACACTCGATGCATTGGACGAAACATATGGTAAATTGTACACTGAATGCATACAATCCTTTGCCGCGTCTGAACGTATTGGATTGTTGGCAGATATTGAAGTGGATAGAATGATACGAAAAATATTGGACCGACTCAAGGAAGGCAGAGAGTTGCTGGGTCACCTATACGCAAATGCAAAGTGTAGCACGGCCGCCGGTCTTTCTGGGTCATACGAACCAGATAGCCATTCGATGTGGAGATTCACCAGCCGAGAGAATCCAGACGAAGATTTCACGTCCTATCAGAAGCTCGTCATATACCTTATAAACAGAGCACACGCTCGAGGGTACAGTAGATATCGCGAAAGTATGATGTTGCCCATACGTACGCCAGATGGTATCGCCACTGGTGCATGGAAAACTGCCATGTCAATTACTGATTATGTTTGGTCCATAACTGCTGAAAAACTCACCAACAACGCGATGTGGTACCATTTCACAAAAGACAAGAATTGCGTGAAATATGCCATAGATTACCTCAACACATCAAAAGATCCCGAAATACCATGGCTTCGTCCCGATAGGCATATCTTTTGCTTCTCACAGGGAATGTATTTGGCAAAAGAAGAACGTTTCATACCATACACTGACTTTGCCAAAGTATTCCCATGTGGACCACCTGTGGCCTGTAACTATTTTGACGTTCCGTTTGATTTCCACCTCATTGAAGCATGTGATGATTATATGCAGATTCCCACGCCAGCGTTCGACCAGATCCTCAATTCACAAAACGTGTCAGTCACAATGAAACGCTGGGTATATGCGCTTTTCATCGGTCGTATGTTATATAATGTTGGCGAAATGGATGATTATCAAATACATCCATTTGTAAAAGGATTGGCAAACACCGGCAAGAGCAAGATGCTTGACGTTATAAGATCCATATACAATTACAATGATGTTGGAATATTGCCAAACAACATAGAGGTGGTGTTTGGGCTTGCCCCAATAGCAAACAAGTTTATTGCCATCGCTGACGATATTCGCACAAATATCAAATTGGACCAATCAGATTTCCAAAACATGGCGTCTGGCAATGCGATGTCGTTGCCGGTGAAACATAAAGATCCGTGTAAGATGGACCATTGGACATGTGACGTTGTGTGGGCTGGAAACGAAGTCATGAATTTTCACGACAACGCCGGCTCGGTGAGTAGGCGTTTGGCAATATTGCTCTTTGCTCTTACAGTGCAACAAGTTGATATGACACTTGGGTCACGACTTCAAGCAGAATTGCCATATCTTATCATCAAAGGGAACTGGGCCTACCGCAACATCCTCAGACGGTATGGGACCAAGAAAGGTGTCTGGGAAATCATCCCACGAGAATTCAAAGAACAGCGAGCAGAGTTGGCCGCGTCCGCGAACGCGCTTGCCAACCTCCTTGCGTCGGACTTGATAGTCTACGGCAAGGACAAATACATGCCATTGGTCGCTTTGCGAGATATGTTATCAGAGCACGCAAAGAAGATCAATTTTGCATTGCCAGCGTGGAAACAAGATTACTACATGGGCCCATTTAATTTGCACGGACTGACAGTTACGACATCACACAAAGAATGGCCAAGAAATCAGGTATTGCAGAAAGACAAAGATGGAAAACCCATCGGCACAAAGAAAAAATTGCACACGACGTTTGTCGTTGGGTGCGAGGCGAGAACATTTTGCGATGACGACGCGGCCGCTCAAGACGTGCCACCTCCACAACAAAAAACATGAAAATGTATTTGGTTATTGCACAAAACAAGAAACATGTATCATTGATCATCTTCAGTATCCGGAACACACAATTCCGCCGTGGGTTCTGCAATGCGCACTCTGCTGGCGTAGATCGCATATCCAAAGATCGCCACTGTTCCAAGAACGACAACTCCAATCGTCGTTCCCATAATCACTTTTGTCGTGGTGGTCATTGGCTGTTTTGGCGGTGTTGATGCCATCGTGGTCCTTTTACTAAAACAATTCCATAATTTTAAACGATACAATTATTTGCCCACGTCATGTCATAATCCATACACAACCACACACAAAAGACGACTCGTTTGTTTTATTTTTCATTTTCACAAAAAATGACCAAGCGCGCGCACACTGAAATCGAAAGCTGTTGTGGAAGCACATCCACAGAGAAAGAGTACTCTTTGCTCTATCTGCTTGGAGAGGAATCACAGGATCGTATTTTGATACGATTCCCGTATGATATGTTCAGCCTGGAAGAATACCATGAAATGGAAGAATACACAGACCTCGTAGACTTCTATACAAAACGATGTGAGAAAATACCACGCATGCTGAAGAGAATACGTGATATATTCAACGACGACAAGGCTCCAGATGGGAGAGATGGTTTTCTCATTCTCACCAACCATGACGGCCGACTGGAGAAGAATCTCGTTGGTGATATTGGACACGCCAAATGGGTCGTTGTCCGTGACCGTGCAGTGTAAAAAATACGGAACACAACACGCGAGGGTACAATAAAAACACGTTCTTTTGTGCATTTTTCATAAACACAAATGTCTTGCAAACTGGAATTGAGGAGCGACAGCAAATGTGTGTTGGTCGTGAATACTGACACCGTGGAACTGTCTGTAGTTTTGAAGACACCGTTGGATTTTGCAAAAATGCAAATAGCGGACACCCAAGGACAATATACGGATGACAGTACCCTGTTCATTTGGAACAAAAACAGTATATACCTGGAGTCACAACAAGAAATTACAAGTCGTGAAAATCATACCATCGAGCTAGAAACTGCGATTACTGACACCAACCGCATGATACTCGCCAATTCTTTCCGTGACGTTAAAAGATTGCTCACAGCATAACATTTATTGATGACAAAACGATGTGCAATAACAACCATCTTTGAACCTAAACACTCTAATGTATATCATTGGTGTTATGTCCAAATATAAGTCAGTGTCTTCCTTCATAACGTACAATTCTTCCAACATGTCACGTATGCGTTCGGTCTTGACATTTACCGAAATGCATTCCATGGCAAACGTTGGTGCAAATTTTGTAAAGGGTGCATGTGGGCAATTTGCGCAACGCCACTGGTCGTATGGCACGCGAGACATTTTGGTATAATCGTTTGAATATATTTTTTTGATTTATTGTTGTTTAAAAAATAATCATTTATTATTCATACAATCACAATGTCGGAACAAATAGAACAGATCGAAAAAACCGTTCACGGTGTCGCTGGCCAAATACACACGTTTCTCGAGCGCAGACCAATCAGAAGCAAGATCCACGAAAAATATGTACTTGTGAAAAGCAAGACAAAAGAATGTTGCAGTAGGGGAATTGACAACAACACGGTCTCGTCTGAATACAAGACGAAACGAGCACTCATCGTTGGTATAAATTACCCAAACACGCGTAATGAGTTGACCGGCTGCATCGAGGATGCCGTTGATATATACAAAATGATCACTAAGCACTATGGATTTGTCGATAGTAACATAACACTTTTGATAGATCAACCCCATGCTGATGCACCAACAGTGAAATATGATCAAAAGCCAACAAAGAAGCGCATCATTGCATGTCTGAAAGAACTCGTCAGTCAAACCAAACCGGGAGACCTTCTTTTTGTCCATTACTCTGGTCACGGTTCACAGGTTCGTTGCAAGTGTGGAGACGAAAACACAAACGACATCACACCCGGCATGGACGATGTCATTATCCCATGTGATTTTGGAGGCCATTCATCTGGATACATTACTGACGACGACCTACGAGAACATGTTGTCAACGTGTTGCCTGCCGGTGCAACGCTTCGTGCGTTTTTCGATTGTTGTTGCTCTGGGACCGCATTGGATTTGCCATACGTATACAAAAGTGGTGATAGATACCAATTGCAATACGATGATTCCCTAAAATGCAAAGATTGTCTTTTGATCAGTGGTTGCATGGACAACCAGTCGAGCGCCGATGCATACATGGACAATAAATTCAATGGCGCGTTGACGTGGGCATTGAAAAAGGCGCTCCGTTCTTCCAGAAAAATGACAATGACATGGAAAGACTTTCTGTTTCTGTTGCGCCATCATTTGGAAACAAACGGATATGTGCAGGTGCCGGTGTTGAGCACCGGATGCACCGACGTCGTCAAGAGTAACGCAACATTGTAAGCTTAAATTTTAGGAACATATGCTGTTTTAAGATAAAGATCGTAATCTTGCTTTGTTTTCCACGTTGTTGGGTCTGTCACGGTGCCAAGCAGGTTTCCATTGGTTTCGAAACCAACACAATCGGGCATTCCGTCACACAAAGATTCCAACGCGGCAACGTCACCGGTCGATGTTGTCAATACCTCCTTGCCGGTGTCCATAATTGCATATGGGTAATACGTGTACGGCGAATTCGCAAAAGGGCTCTGATCAACGCGAACGTATGTGCCATTTGGGCCGTTCCATTTTTTGCCATTGCCCTGTGCCCACGTGCTCGCGGTTTCAAGCTGGTTCACGAGAATCGGATTTGATGTGTTTGTAAAACCTTGGCAAGTGCTTGAACTGTCGCAGTATTTTCGCATTTCATCCGTCGGCACTGATGAACTGTACAACTGTGCCATCATTTTTCCAGCTGGCAATATGCCTGGAAACAATTGATACTGAACAACTGGATCGACTGGCGTCGTTGGGCATTCAGGACAACTTGGGCATCCAGGGCAATCCGGACATTCGGGCGTCGTTGGGCATTTTGTCTTTTTCTTGCCAGCACTGTAAGCCAATGCTGCCACAAGTGTGGTCAGTCCAATTGCTCCAGCCCCAGCCGCGAGTATCATCACGACTTTCGCATTCTTTGACATTGGTTGTTTCGGTGGAGTGTTGCTCATCTATGGTGATTGATAAAAGAAAAACATTCTTTCTTTGATAAAATTCGTTAAAACTGTGTGTGATGCTTAACATTGTTGTGTATGCAATGAAATGTGGCATTGTAACCCTGCATTTGCAATCCGATTAAAACAAAAAAAAAGAATGTGCGCCACAAATCAACAAACACAGTATTGTCTGATATAACAACAATGGCATCCGAACAAACCGTCACTGGCATGCCCGGGTTGGCAGCCGCATTTATGCTGAAGGAAAGGAAACACCACAAGACAGTCATGGTGGTTGGCGGAATCCTCATCGCCGGGCTTGCCTTTGGCGCCGGTGTCACGAGTGCATACATGTACAACCGATACAAGATTCGCGAAGAGCGAAGACGTGCGATGGCCATAGCCGCAGCGCGCAGGAATGCAAAACCCAATCAATCCGTTTGAAAATGAACGTTTTGAAAAAAAGATCAATAAAATATGTTACACCCCAAAAAATATACGTCAATTAACACGCATGGCGGAACAACACCAACCTATGTCAGTTGACGGTGAAGCCGTCCGCAGACGCCGCAGGAGTGTCACGCCACCGCCGTCACGAATGTCATTGCCGCTACCGATGCCGGTGGTGGCAAGCACCAGTCTCACGTCGATCGTCACATCACCGCCAAAGTCTGGAAACATATCACCAAGGACAAAAGAGAACTCACCGCTGCAAACTGCCACCAAAAACGTTGTCACAGATGATAAAGGCAAATGCACACTGAAGATAACAAAAGGGTCGAGGATACGCAAGATAGGAGTTATAAGCGATTTGCATATTGGAGTCAATGGTGCAAATACGTGCGGATTCAAACAGACAGACGACATGTTCGCAGCGTACCTCACACGCATGTTGGACGAACTCAATTATGATCTCATAGTCATAGCTGGTGACTGTTTTGAACTTTGGGAACCAGGCCCTTCAAGAGCGCACAAACCCATGACACAGGCACTCTTCAATGACATTACAAACTCGTGGCCACTCACGTGTGACATATTGCTCAATTGCGAACACGTGATCCTCCTCAATGGAAATCACGACGCATCAATCCGCACAAAGAATATGGTTTCCAAATGCTATGCTGACCTCATAATCGAAGATTTTTCGTTGTATATAGCCCACGGTCACCAGTCTGACATTTGGTGCGCTGACGATTCTCTGTTGCTTGGCGTTGCGCAATTTGCTACATGTCTTTATGGACATGTGGAACTCATCAAACACTCCATGGATGAAGACGTTGCAACCCTTGATAAAACCATCAAATCATTCGATACAAAAAGGTGTGAATTCAGGGCAATGGCACATGCCGACATGGTATCAACCGCATTGAATTGTAAGATAGTGACGTATGGACATACACACAAAGCTATGCTGCACGGAACGCCCAAAATGCTCTATTGTAATGCTGGCAATTGTTGTACGGTTAAAAACCATCTGGAACAGATCGACTTCATGCTTGAAGAAAACAGCCCGTGTGACTGCGTTGCGAACCCGGTGGTGGTCAAAGCTAATCTCATGGCGGTGAATGTGCCCACGCTCGAACAGAAAATTTTATCGAGTGCAAAATGTCCAATATAAAAATACTTTCCTATGTGTATACAATAAATTATCGATGTCGGCTTGCGCTAACAATGAGCTTGGCATGGAATATTTCATGGATGCGTTCAACAGCGCATACAGCGACTGTCTCCCCATGGACGACTGGGAGGCCGTGGTCACTGAAAAATATTGGAGCGAACAGTATGGTGTCTGTAGCGAACGCAAAACCTACACCACGGATCAACTCAATGCGTGGGCATTGTCATTCCCTGCATTGCCAACATACCCAATCATCGACCCGATATCTGGCGATGTGATCGACGAAAGGAGTTTGACCCAATCGCAGATACAGGATTCGCACGACAAATTGTATGCGTTTTTGAATCCGCACAACTTCCCTTGCCGGGAACAACTGGACGGCATCCATATAGACGTTGAACTCGATGATACCGTGAGCATGCCAAACGCAAATTATTCGCAATGTGAAGCAAATCTCGCAGCCGACATGTCCACGCCCATAAACAACCAATGTCCGTCCCAAAGAACATACTACGACGCATTTACGAAATCATACGCAACCATTGATGCAACTCCATACCTTTCCGCGTGCAATGCAAAGATACAGCCTTCTGGCATCACAGATCCAGACGCCATCCCACTCGCGGATGGTTCTTGCCCGTATGTCCGCGTTGACAGTGACGGTTATTATAGAGTCACTGACGACTCTCGAGACACTTGCATGAAGAACGGCGTTTACATATCTGGTAACGACGGCATCGATCCTGAGCTCGCAGTCGGGCCAGAATACGTACCACTCTTGCCAGATTACTCATGTCCATCATATCGATGCAATGACGAAGGCGTCTTGACTCTAGTTGACACGCAAAGTCTTCCAGTGTGCAAAAGCGATCCAACATACATCGGTGGTCACGATAACACCAACCCAGTGTGCGATACATATGATGATAACGACGACGACGATGATAACGACGATGATGATAACAATAACGACGGCGGTAATGCTGCGGCTGTTGCGATAACGCTAACAATTGCCGTCGTTGGGGTTGCCGCTGCTGTTGCGTTGGGAGTATACATTAAGAAACAACAAAAATGAATTTATGTATTATGATTTGTGTGCAATAAAACTTGGACAAAATCACATTTTTTTCACAACAAACATCACATGGAGGTGGACTGTTGCAATTCGGAAAGCGATGTTCGTCCATCGGTAGACACAAGTATGTTGTTGCTCAAACAGGAGGAACATGCAAACTATGAAAGGATGATGCAATTGTATGCCAGCACGATGGAAGACAAACGAACCATGCTGTTACATGACATACGAGAAAAGACCATGTGTATAATCTACTTTTGTTCTAAGGAATTGCCATCCACTGGCAGGTTGCCAAGCAGAACCATGATCAATTACGCTTGGAAAGCATTTTTTGACTTTGCTTTTTTGTCTGCCAGTTTGTCACGTGAATACGTGATTGTCAATTGTTGCAGGGAATATTCATTGGCGACACTACTCGTGTGTTTGAATTTGGACACCAACGGTGAAATCGACCTCACATCCATTGGTTGTGATGGAAACCCCAACATTGATGCGCGAATGGTGCGTTTTTACATAACAACCATGTTGACAAAGAACATCGTGTACTCACAAGCAACACCTTACTCACTGATGTCCGTTATAATCCCTGGTTTGTACACAAACGATGATTTGTGTCTATTACAACGACTCTCGCAATGCATGTTGGCACTTTTGAGTTGTAACAACATATACTACACGTTGCCACCAACGCTGACTGCGTGTGCGGTCGCTCACTTGATACAAAAAAAGACTAGCACTCATTTGCCTTCATTGGACGTGTTTCCATACACAGAAGATATGAAACGCGTGATGGATCTCTTTGAATCCATCATCATAACGGCGGTGCGCACGAAGGATTATTGCTATGAGAAAATATTGGCCTTTTTTGATTTACTTTTTTACACCGACTGCAGAAGGTTGGACAAATACGACATTCCATTGAACAAAATAACGTCTCTGGTTTCTTGATTTATGTATTTTTATATTGTGGTGAAACCAAGATACATGTTCCTCAACAACGAATTTTGGCCAAGCATCGGCCGTTTTGTTTTACACGCTGGGTTGGCATAGCAACGCTGCAATTCCTTCGGGAGCGTTTGCGCGTCCAACCGTTCTTTTTCGTTTGGCACAGTACCCATTCGACCACTGATACTCGCGCCTTCTGGGGGAGCGCCAACCTCATATCGGTCAATCGCTTCCCCACGGAAATCTGTCGTCATACCGCGAGACGTAGAGCTTGGACCACCTGTACCAAAGACGCTCATACCAGCAAATTCGACTGGTTTGGGTTTCTTTGGAACTATCGGCTCATGGAAAGGAACGTCCAGTTCAGTGTTTGTCGTCATCGCAAGCATCGTGGGGTTTGTTCGTGCGAGTTCTGATTCACGCATCGCACGGTCGTAATCGGCAGCACCACTGGCACCGGTGCTCATCACATCAAACGGCATATATGACCCAGACTCTGGCTGGGCAATTGCCGGATGCACTCTCGAATCGTGTGCCAGTCCATACTTTGTGGCACTGCACGTGACGCAGTTCGTGTTCTTCTTGCCGCGCCTGTTGGGTCCAGCAGACGGCTCGTAATACATGAATTCGGACGGCGCCGTTCCCAAATTACCGCCGCTCAGCATTGTCGTTCTTTTTGGAAAGTATACTTTGTCAAATACGTGATTATTTATTTTTCAAATAAAAAAACATCTTTAACATACCAATACATCCTTAATTCGCCATTGTCGCATCTTTTTCCCTGATATAATGGCAACGACACCAACAAAAAGCCTCATGAGCAACAAGGCGGTGATGGCAGCCGCTGGAGCAGGATTATTGATTTTGGGTATAACCATCGGGGGGATCAGTGTGTTTGCATTCACAAAGTTCAAATCGAACCAATCCAACATGCCGCTGGAACAACCAAAACCACAAGCGGAACAACCAGCCCCTGCACAAGAAACCCAAAAGAAACCACAACGCAAACAACAACACAAAAAAGAAGAAAAGGAAGATGTGAATGCAGATGATTCAATTTAAAAAAGAAAAGTGTGTTTTGGTTTTTTACTTTGTCAGTGAGAATGTCGCCTTTGCTCTGCGTTCTTCGTCCGAATCAGGGAATGGTTCGCCATCACTATCAGCCTTGACAATGTTGTTTCCGTCAGTCGTAGCAGCAGCGGCGGCTACAGCGGCCACTGGTGTTTGATCTTGATCCTTTGTTGGCGCCATGCACACGTCATCTGCTTGCACGTAACATACTCCAGGCTGGGCGAAACTGGAAATGTCGTGCAAAATGGACTGCCCTATTGCCAGATTGACGCTATGTTGATATGTGGTCGCGTTCAACTTTCTCCTGTATATCCATCGCGGTATAATAACAGCCGACAGCCATGATCCAGCAGTCACAGACGATGGTGGTACTGGTATCATATCTGGTTTTTGAAGAACGATGGTCTGCGTTCCTTTTGCGGTTGATACGTCCGCAAATATCGCTGGAGGATATTGCACTCCTTCCGCGTCTTCGCCGATGTATATTATGTGCCTGAAATTGTCCCGCACAGACTGCTCTGTGACGCCCTTTACCATCCACTGTTTGTTGTTGATGATGTACTGTATGCACGCTTCTTCTATTTCGTTCATAACCTCCATAAACCTGAGATATTTCGGGTTCTCCTTCCAATCCTTTCCAAAAGAAAGCATACCGCTCATCTTGTTGTTGGCAAAGAATTTAGGAGCGGCCGGTTTGTATGAACCTTCTGCCCATTTCCATAGGCTGGGATCAGTCGCGTGTGCAACGTCATCACCATCTGCCATTCTGGTACCGTTTGTTCTCGCTAGCTTTTTCGCCTTGCGTTCTGATGCAAGCGAAAACCCAGTGGGGCATGCCATCGTCGGTGCATTTATGCACAACATTCCGTTCCTTGTGTTCGACAATTTCACGTTTATGTATACGAGTTCGCCATTCCCCTCGCACGCAACTGGTTTATCTGCAAATAAGAGCTTCTCTGCACTGAACGTGTTGTACGGGAGATAAAACACGTCTGATCGAGATTCTTGTCGAGTGAACGGGTTTGGTTTGTTTTTCGTATTATCTTGTCTGACACTCGCCATCACAGTGCGCACATATTCGCCACCGCTATGTGCGGTCTCGTCCAACGCAGCTATAGCGGCATCATCTATGCCACCGTTGCCATATTCATCTTTCATCGTATCGGGCTGCGCTGCCATCTGCGCTATCTTTTCTGCTTGCGTGCACGCCTTCTTCGGCTTGGGTGCTTCAGTCGGCGAAACTGGTACATGAACCCTGCGCCTCGCTGGTGTAACAGACGACATTTGTTTTGGATGAATGAACGAATGAATGAAAAAAGAGTTTCAAAAAGCGAGTTTAAAATGCATCAAAATGCAATGACGTAATAACGTAAAATGTAATTTATTGTGGCATGAGGAAATCAAAGGATGCATAAAACCCATCGTCTTTGTTCGTCACGGAGATCGGTGTCGTGAAGTCGTCGTATCTGAAATTCATATTGCTGGCGTATGTGTTCCATTGCTCATTCCCCTGCACAAGCTCATACGACATCTCGTCCAGTACCCTTTTGTTTAACATGCGAACAAATTTCATTATCGCGGCGTCCGATGCATTCTCGCGTTCTGGGTCAGATGGGTCCATCGCATGTGAATAATCTTGGCTGAATATGTCCATCATCTTTTCAAAAAGCGTCTCGGACCCAACAAAGTATCCACTCCGTTTGCGCAACTCGACCACCAATTTGTATACATTCCTGTAATCAAAGAACGTGGCAAAATCTTTACTGGCCGTCTCGATGCTTCCGTTGTATACACCAACAGAGTTCACACGTTTATAAAAGTCTTTGGTAAACAAAGACAAGTAGTGCTGCGTGTGTTTGTTATTCACGTCCCATACGTATGCTCTGCGTTCAATGTATGCTTTTCGCGCAGGTGGCAGAGTTCCAAACGCGTCCGGGTTGTCATAATCGCTCGTAGCAACATGTGCGTCTCGCCCGACTGGTGCCAATTGAAAAGCGGCAACGCCAAACCCGTTACCACCAACCGTCACTCTGGAATGCCTACCAATATCCAACATTTTTTATCAACAAAATATACTATAACGTCATTATTATTCATTTTTTTGGGTAATGTCGAACCAGTTTCTGCCCAGTGCTAAAATCTCGCGTGTGTTTGCCCCAAGCGAAATACACACCGGTGGCAGCAGTAACAAAACGCTTGCTTCCGCGGTAGTGGATCAATACATTAACTACACACAATGGAGACAACACGATTCCGACTTTATGTTATTCTACAACGTGGAATTAAAAGTCTCTTTACCAGAAGCAGTGTATGCCGAAACAATCAGCGCACCAGCCAAAGAGGCCCCGTGTACCGGCAAGATATTATGCACGTATCAAAAACGTGTACAAAAACCAGTCATAGTCGTACCAGTGCTGCCGACGTTATCTCCAAAGGAAAAGCAAGCACTCGAAAACCAAAAATGCAACGAAATATCCGCCCGTTGCCAAATGTATATGGTCACGCAAGGACTCCCATATCAAGAATCGCTCGAATTTGCCAAGAAGGACGTATTGAGGAAATACGCTGCACAGGCGCAAGTGACACAAACACCAGCAGCCGCACCAGAATCAAATCAAGTGAGTTACGAGGAGGTCATGTTTGTTGACGTGGAAGTGACAAAAGTCGTTGGTCCGTTCTCCGCCGGTGCACGATTTGACAGGATGATATTCAACGTACTTACGAACGAGGGCATCTTTTACAGAAAGAAAGAAGCGACAAACACCACGACATGTTACGTGGTGTATTTGCCATACACCGGATCAGAAGAAAAAGCAAAACTCATCAGCGTCATGACAAAGGAACAGTCAAAATTACCGTCTTGGTTTTTCGATGGTATTCAATAAACACGTTTCCGAAATGGAAAAATATCACATAAACATTTGACCAATTTTTTAAAATCCCAGAATGAACGAAACCAATACACCGCAGGAGCTCGCATGGAACCAATACATCAAAACATGTGATCCAGACTGTGTTGTAACGCAACATACCGCAAGCATACGCAGCGTGCTGACAAGAGGATTTTGCAGCAATGTTGATGTTATATGCGTTGCGACATACTTGAACATCAAAGACGAATGGGATCTGATGCCCATTTTCATAACAAACGAAATACACGCATTGGACGCGTACAGGATAGAAGAACTACGGAGGGGCGTGGAAAATCTTCAACACCACACAAAGTTGATAGCTATATACTCGACCGACAAACAAAACATATTGACGTTTTCGGAAAACGTTGAACAATGTATCAAATTGTTAAAATACTGGTAAAACAAAACATTCCTTTTCTTTTATTTGGATGCAGCGTATGCGACAACGCCCACCAAGGCACCAACGCCAACAACCGCGAGTGTCCCCATGAGGACCGCGTTCATGGTGTCCGCCTTTATCAACTGCCTTCTTGTCCTAAACCGATTGAGGGCGTTCAGCCTGTCTCGGCGAACGTTCGACAAATACACTTCGTCCGGGGTCATCATGAAGTTTTGCTCAATTGGAAAATAGTCATTGTATGGATTATATCCACCGTGATGCCTCGGATGCACGGGCACTGGCCTTGGGCGAGGACCGTAATGGCGTCTGCCTGACATTATTGCGTGAAAACTGTGTGCGAGTGTTCTATTGCATATAATAAACACAAGTTTTTTATTTTATGTTTTCCGTTGTTCTTTGTTTGACATTGGATCGTTTTTTTCGGATAGCCATTCCCGGACATTCTGCACACCACCTGCCACGGTAAATACAACTCTAGACCGTTTGCGCCTCCGGTACAACTCATACGACGGTTCTGCCTGTACGGGCTTACAAATGCATTCCATTATTTCTGCCGCGGATTTGTCCATTATTGTTCCTGTCCGTATGAGCTCCTGCAAATTCTGGGCCATCTCGACCTTTGTTGGTTTCTTTGTTTTCGTTTTTTGCAACAACTCCAAATATTCCTCGCCATTGCGCTGCGTTGGTATACGAAATATCGTGTGATCTGCCATGTATTTAATGATGGCTTCTTTGTTTTGCAACATCGGTGTTCTCAGTTCCTTTGCCTTTGCACGCAACGCTATCCGAGTGTTGTCTATGACAAGGTACTCTTTTATCATACTCACTATATCATCAGTATTTGAATCTTCATCGTTGTGATCCTCTGCCGTGGCTGGTTGTGCATTTAATTCGCTCACGTTTATCGATTCCTCCATCCAAGACATTAGATGGGGTTTAATTATGTTATACAAAATGTAAATTAGTCCAGAGCTTTAAAAGCATGACATCCCGACGATTATTTTATTATTTTTGAAATGCTTAAACATTATGTATCCTTCCTGTGCGCTTTCCATCAACGATGCGGCAACCAAACACCTTTCTCGAAATATGGCATGATGGATCCACAATTGGCGAGATACGTGTTGGACTTTTTACCAGGATCCACGGTGAGATCAATACACTTGTTCGTCAAACCAATGGGTTTTTGCATGGGCAAATATATCCATATCCACCCATTTACAACTCGGCCGATTGATTTGTTGTTAAAAGAATACAACATTGATCCGATCGGACGAATGAGACCAACCCGATTGAAAGTGTTCAAGATGCGCGCTAAAAATACATTTGACTGGGTTGATCTATCACGCGAACAAAACGATATTGACTCTTATGACCACAAAGAAAAGACGTTTTGGCAATTGGGATTGACAGGAGAAGAAAGACTCGCTTTGATTTTCCAATAAAAAAATTGTTTTGTCATTATCATTATTATACAACATCAACCCCGGCAGCTTCCAGCAATGCATCACGTTCTTCTTTGGCTTCAGCTTCCTCAGTTGGCTTCTTCACTTGGTGTGTATGGTTTGCATGCACTTTTCTTGAATATACGGTCATAAACTTTGCACCGTCCGCACCGGCGGTCACCTGGTGTTCCGTACCGCTGGACACAACAAATGCTTCACCAGCGTCTATGACATGTTCCACCCTCATTGTATTGTCCGCAAGCAATTCCACCGTCATACTGCCGTTCACCACAACAAACAATTGATCGGCATGCGCATGGACTTCGCGTGGTATAACTTCGTGTGACAACAAAGTCATGTTCACGATCTGCATATCATTTGTCCACGTTACATCCCTGTATGCGCTGTTTGATAGAACTTCTCTTTCCAAAAAGAATTGTGCAAACGAACGTTTAAATGCTTTTTCGGATAGCACTTCTTCTTCATCCTTTCCTGCGTGCGCGTTGCATCCTGTGTTCACTGTTAAACCAGTGTATGCCGTGGTTGTTTTGGCACATGCGTTTACTTCCTTTTCATCAAGCAATAATGATTCGGATGTCAATAAATCTTCATAACGATGCTTGACCGCATCAGATACCGCAACATCAATTGTCGGTTTTCTCGCCACTTGTATTTCACGGGAAGCGATGGCCATTATCGATTCAATAACACCCAGCGACTCATACAAACGTTTCATGGAAGTCCACACTTCAGAATATCTACCAACACAAGGAGAAACCAAAGAGGTCATGGTTTTTTATTTTATTGCGAGATACATTTTTTATAGATGTGAATACATGTCAATGCTTTCCGCCAAGAACGGCGCATATTCTTGCAGCAAAATGTCAATACTGGGTCTCATGGACGGACTGAACGTGCACGCAGACGTGACAAGCCGTATGTATGCATCTATGAAAGGCCTCTGCCCTTTGAACACTCCCATCACCACAGCCGGCTCGGTGACAAACACGTTGCCAAAATACTTGCCAACAGGATATCTGTCTACGGATATGTATTTGTCGAATCGCAACTTTGACGACTGCAAAGGAACTCCGAAATGATATCCGTGGTCGTATTGTTCCGGAAACTTATTCGCGTACAAGATGGGAGTTTCCAACAATATCTCCAACATATAAGGTAACACCATGATTTCCTCCATGTCGCGCGCAAACACTGCTGACCCAAAGACGAACTCCAACAAAACTATCCCGACACTCCAAACATCCACCTCGAAGCTGTATTTCCATTTGTTTTCAAATATGAACATTTCCGGTGGCCTATAGCCGGTCGTGATCACGTTCATGCTATGATAATCAGGCGTGGTGTCCAACAACGTTTTGCTCAATCCAAAATCTATCAATTTCAGAGTGCCGTCTTCCATCATCATAAGATTCGACGTTTTTATGTCTCTATGGATGATCCCGTGTCTGTGACAGTACTGCACTGCCATGAGAAACTCCAACGCAGCTTTCATGAGCACATCCCCGGAGAATCCGTACCCCTGTTTGTTCTTCAACAGCTGCAAATAATTCATCACATCCACCGGTGCATACTCCAGCAGTAAACCCATCGTACCATTATCGCACATAATCACGTCATACAGCCGTGCAATGTATTTGCACCCTGACAATACGCGTAATGCATTGATTTCCCGCAATGTCGTGTTGTCTACCGGCACGTGGTCATTGTCGAGTGCGTGCGATTTATAGATCTTCATGGCCACCGCACGTGTCGTCACGATGGATGTATCAGGTGATCTTGTTTGATACATCGCTTTGTAGACATAACCGTACGAGCCAGTGCCGATGACTCCAATCATGTGCACTCCCATCTCGCTCATAAAATTTTCGAAACTGGCATCGTGTTGTGCGACGTGCGCGACTGGCAATGATGCACCTGCTGCCGCAACGTTTGCTATCGACAATTCCATGCACAATGACGTTATTGCCAAAAACACGTGCGTATAAATTATCATCAAAAATGCTTATTTCGTATAACGTATTTAGACGAACATGGATATTATGAGTGCTATCGCAGCTCCACCAAACAATGTCATAGCCAACCCATACGCCAACGCGGCCGTCCATCCCCAGGTATATGCGCGGTCGAGATCGTGCGTATCTTTGCAACCACCGGCGCGTTGTGTTTTCTTGATCTTTGATGCCATCGTCGATGCCACTATCATACCAGCAAACATTATGACTGCTGCCACGATGCCCATCACGATCATTTTCATGCGCATTTCCATAAAATGACCCACCGCGCCAGTGGCACCCGTCGCGTCAAACGCGGAAACAAAGAACTTCTCCATACTCGTGTTGGGAGTTGCCATTGATATTGTTAATACTGGTAACACCACAATTTATTTTGTAATATTCACGTAATCCCCAAGCGCGTATCCTATCAGCATCGTCGCGATCTTTGCGGCAATCCTGTCCATCGACATCCGCATATTGTCCAGATACAATTCGATGGGTTGCAATGCGTCTGCAAATGGTTCCAATCTTTTTCTCAAGACTGTCATAGATCTGTCAACCCCGAACGCTTCACACACTCGTTCCTCCGTATACACACAATGCACGTATTTGCGTTGTTGTGCCATTGACAATTGTTCATCCGGTGCACACGTTCCATTCATCATCGTTACAATGGTTTTATACATTTCATATCCGGAAGACTTTGTCGTTTTGTTCAGTCGCATGTGACTCTCGCGCATGTGTAAATGTATTATTTCCAAATCTTTCAATGCTGATACCACATCTGTATCGTCACACCCATTCGAAACAAGATCGTCCAGGAGGCTCCGTTTGGATTTTTCAAACGCTCTCATTTGTGGTGCGACTCTCTTCTTTTTTTTTGACAATTAATTTTGTAACATCGAAAAATATCCACGTATCCCGTCTATGACCGTCGCGTCTGCACCAAAACGTGTTACCATCTGTCGGTGATCACATGATCCCCACGGAGCTATCACGCACGGTATCTTTAAATATCTCGCTATATCATAATCGACCGCGTTATCCACTATCCAAAGGATGGTATCATGTGTCAAATTCGTAGACCTCTGCAGCCTTTTGAATGCCGTTTCCATGTTGCACATCGTGTATTCGACCGAAGCACATTGAATGAGCCTGTCCATCACACGGTTATCAACAGTGGGTCGTTCTTTGCACAACCGCTCAAACTTTTCCTGCGTGGCTTTCACGGTTGATAGTACGCGCGACGACAAACTGCGCATGGACACATACGTGAACGACGACAACAGCGTCAGTTCGTCGATGACATTCTGTGTCCCACCAAGGTCATTTGAAACTTTGATATACCACGGTATGTCAAACATTTCCAATTTGTCAATAAACGCGTTTATCCCAGGAGCAAATGAGATGTGCTTCTGTTGTTCTAGTCTCCTTTGTTTGTACGCAGAATGGTACAGTTCTCGTCTGCCGCCAAACCATTGACTCCTATCCGCAGTAACAAGACTAGGACACACTGAAAACAAAAATCCATCGATCGTGGAACTCATATGCAATCTCCAATTTGTGTACGTGAGCGCGTCTCTTCTTTCCGCAACCATCCCAATATCTTGCATAGCATCTGTTGCCGCCTTCCAATTTGCATACGAATCGTTTACAAATGAACCACTGTAATTGAACAACACCGCTGAGTACTGCGACATATCCAACAAAAACTTGTCGTTCTCTTTTCGCAGTACAGACTCTAGAAAAGGATCAGCGTCCGTCTCTTCCAGCAACCACCATCCAGTATAGTCTTGACATTCGACAGTGTCGGGGGGCGGACTCTTTGTTTCCGCCATATATTATTTGATGATACAATAAATATATCGTAAAAAGAATTAAGTGCATGGCAGAACCAAACGCTAAATTGTATATGGTGGTGGATGTTGAAGCGCTGGTGTTCAATATTACAAAACAATTCGTTTTGGAACAAATCGGCTTCTGCGTCATCGATGATGCAAAAAACATCATCATGTCATGCAAAATCATCGTTTTCCAACCACACAGCAGCACGCAATTGTCCGATCTGATGCATGCAGACATACGCGAGGTTAACAGATCGATTTACTTTTATCAAAAGATCACTGGTGGCGATTCCTACATTCACAACAAATCATATCACATGCCAAAAGACAAGGCAATGTCAATTGTCGTGGACACGGCACGAACAACCAACGCAACTGTGTTTGCAAAGGGCAGAACATTGGAAAGCAAGGTGTTTGGCGATTCTATCTCGTTTGTCGATTTGGAATGGTACAATTGTCCGAAATATCCATTGGCCGTGCACGACCCGTTGCAAGAATGCATTTTTTTTGCAAACTTCGTTCCAGTGGATGACCCATATCAATCCTTTTTTAACGCTGCATCGGCTGAACCTGTTGACGATTACCGCAATGATACTGTCTCGTGCTCTTATGCGACTCCATACCAAATAAACACATCCACGTGCAATGCAACATACATTCACGCAGAAAACATAACCAAAAAGAAAAAGACATACGCCGAAGCAACGAAAATACCACCAACAACACCGTCTCCATCACCATCATCATCATCACCAACGGCGTTTGCTCGATGGACAAACGGACAATTGGAATTCGATTACGTGTACAAATAAAAAATTAACAAAATAAATAAAACACACATTGCAATGACAGAAAACAACGTCCCTGGCCACCACGATGAAATCGAATCCATTACCAACAAAATGTCATCCCTGCATGTGCATGCAAACGATTGCACCCAGTCATGTGAAACACTCAGACGCATGTTACACGCATTGGTGGACGCACGATGTGATTCGTTAATTAACATGAGTAACTGTTGCAATGACACACATCTGATGCACGCGGTCGAAAAATATAACGGATGCATACACACTGGAACGCCACATGTTCACATCAACAGGAGAACACTCGCATACACCAGACTCTTTATACATAATATAGCACATGTATCATTTGGTTATACTATCATTGATATCCCAGACCATTGTATATCATACATCATGGAACTGGTTGCCCGCGATAAATCGCAATGCCCGTTTACGTGGACATACACTAAGGACCATAGTGGATGCATCGTCGTCGCGGAACCACGCATAAAATGCACAAAAGAAAGAGGAAAACACAAACACATACCAGCTTCATTATTAAACGTGTATGCTACGTGTCACGATTTTAAACGTGTTTTGGATGATATGTTTTTAAAGTAATAAACTTGTGTGTTTTACTTAAACCTTGTTATGTATGATTCAGTGGTGGCCCCGTCCGCACCCACTTGTTGTGCAAGCACGGCGCACGCTTTCAGATATATCAACGTCGGCACCGATTGTATCTTGAAATTGTCGGTGTACGGCTTGAACGATGCATTCATAACATCGACATAAACAAATACGACATTCGGGTACTTCGCGTGCAACGTCGGGGCGATTGCGCTCTTGAAATGTGTGCACGCCCCACATCCTTCCCTAAAGAAAACGACCACGTATAAAGTGTTCCTGTTTTGGGTTCTTCCGCATTCGAAGATGTGCGACAAATCTTGTGCAATCGTTGGCACTACAACATTACTCATTGCCGGCGTCTGTCGCACCGGAAACACCATTGGCGTTGTGAATTTTGCAAACATCTGTTGCGTCGACACTTGCGGTTGCTCTACCCTCGGTTGTTTTTGCACTGGCGGTTGTTGTCCTAACATCGCTTTATATATTTCTTTTTCTATGCACGGCACATCACTGTCGTCGCACGGCAATTCCTTCAAATATTTCTTAAACTCGGTCGATTCTGCTTTTGCATCATCATCGGACGATACGACATCATCATCCTCGACAACATCGTCGTCGTCATGCAAGTCGCGTTTGCGCACCACCCTGGCCGCCATTTCTTATGGAATGAATAAATGACAAAATTATTGTTGCTTATTTTCCATTTTTTTTTATTTTTCCTTATCGACAATGACAACGCACGAGAAACCAGATGGCACATATGTGCTTCAGCAAGAAAACTTTGTCGGCGAAGTGAATGCGATGATACTCGGGCAGAGTCCGAAGGATTCCCATATATTTCTATTCACCACATATGTTGCCGCACACCAACTGCTCGGCAGGGAATGGAATCCAAAGATCGACGGGAACATCTTTTACAACAACAATATCAACAAGGCGGAACCGAAAACACAATACTTGCGATGGTTCCTACCAGAAGAAATCAAAGCATTCAACGAAACGCATTCATACGGTTGCGAACTCCTGCAGGGAATTCTGCAAATAAGTGCTCTAAACGATCTTTCCAACGGTCGTCGCAAAATACAAAGAAGATACCGAATCCAGTATACTCCTTATACCGTCTTTGACCTGATGGCGGCTGAAGGCGCCACCGATCAAGCATTCGCAAACTCCGGCCCTCTCGCACTCCCTCCACCATCTCAACTACCAGCGAGTGCCACCGCAGCGATAGCTTCACATTTACCAGAACTAGACTCAAACCTGGCCGAGTACTTACCAAAGTCTTACAAAATGCCACAACAACTATTATTGGAGGCAGCGACAACTCCCATCGTTAAAATCACTGAATAAATTTATTCCTCCACACGCACAACACATTCTATGTCTCCTATCCCCATGTCTTTCTTTGTGATCGGTTTCGTGGTCGACATCATTTCCGTCGCCATCAGCATGTACGCATTGTCTTTGCACTCGCACATTGCCTCTGGTGGTTGCAGCAAAAATCTCATTCGATCCGAACACAGTCGCAGCATTATCAATAAATTGGTCGTATATACACCGGAACGATACTGCATTGATTTTCCTTTGAACATTCTTTTTGATCTCCATCTGTTTTGTATGTATAACGCAACGCACGTCATACATTGTTCTTGTGCATATCTCCATACGACCATCTTATCGCGAAACGTCTTCATCGTCCGCAGACGTGTTGGTATGTACAAAGGGTCTCTCTTTAATAACAGCACATCCATTTTCTCTTTACCACGCAATCCCATGGGTGGCCTGTATTGGAAAAATATGCACGCGTTGAGGCCAGTGATGTACATATATGTCTGCACCTGTGGCATATAATAATCCGGCATGACTCCAGTTTGTATTCTTCGTTTCAACGGACATTTTACTTCCAACACGAAAACTCTACCATCCTCGAGTTCCACCAGACCATCCAATGTGCCACCTATCCAACCATACTTTCCGTGCTGTACAAACGTTATATTATACACGTTTTTCACTTTGCTTCCATCGATCGTCATTCTCGATATGATTTCAATGGCAACCGGCTCATACCTCTTGCCATGCAGTGTATTTTCATTGTCGCCAAACGTTATACGATATCTCTTGTCGCGCAACACTTCGTCTGATTTTTTGTATGGATTTTCACCGCATATGGAAGCCAGATCGGATGCTGTGACACAAAACCTTCTGGCAGGGTCCAGTGGTGGTTGCCCGTCATGCTTGTATTTTGCGAGTAGATCTTTCAATATCTTTTGATCATTGTCGTGCAACGTGTTTCTGTCCACTTCCGGTTCGTAAAGAAAACCACTCAAATCATTGTAGTTTCCCACAATATTAAACACCATATCGTTCGTGCACAAAAACAAAACTGCTTTTTTATGATTTTGAAATATTTGTTACATACTGACGTATGACGTTTTCACTTTCCGTATTTCTTACGTTGTCCACACCAATTGCACTGATGAATCCAGCAATGTCATAAGAAACCGGTATGGTTGGCACGGCGGCCGCAGCTGCTCGTTTCTTTCGTTGTTTCTTCGCAGGAACTGGCACATCTTTTGGTTTGTGACTGTAGAGGTTCGGATTGCATGGAATTTCTCTATCAAAATCGCCTCCCCCGCGCGCATTGACGTATTCACAGTCGTCCTCATCATCTTTGTATCTATCTGCCGCGGTTTGGATGTTTGTCAATTTGTCTTTTAATAATTCCGCAATGCCCAAAAGGTATGCTTCTGCCAGATCATCACCTTTCATTCTACCAGTTTTTTCTTTGTATGTTGTGATCACGTCTTTTTCGTATTCGTCTCCATACTGCAACATCCAACTCTTGCAAATGGAATATGACGTTGATTTTGTCATTTTATACGCGCGTGGCGATTTTGCAGTACCAACACATTTCGATGGATCAAAAGGTATCCCCAGGACACCAGCAAGATGGATCTTGGATTTCATCTTTGAAGAGTTTCCACTGAACTGCACTTTATTGTTCTCGTTCACGAACTTGCCTCGCATGAAACTGTACAACGCGGTAGAGACCATCCTCGTTGGTATATTGTTCGGTTCTTGGGTTTCGATAATAACAACGTCCACGTCCGTGTACATCCAAGCGTGCACCGCCAGTATGTTTGATATCATCGCATAAACTCCTTTGCTCCCATGTATGAGCTTTGCCATATCGGTGTTGATGTTATCGATGCCCTTGAGAGTTTGTACGTGAGCTCTTGCATGTTTTTGGGTGGCATAATTCGTAATGTCCATTTTCATCCATACATCCGTATGTATATTGCCGGCTTGGTCAATGAATCCTTTCCATACCGCCAAGTTGATCATCCCTGGATCGAATGCAATAACCGTTTTTACCCGTTTCGCCACATCGCCATCGTCCATTTTATGTATTCAAATAATCAACAAACAATAATTTTTAGAAAAAACTTCATTATTCAAATCTTAGCATGGGTATAATAGGTGAATTACTTTGGAAGATTGTCATGGGACCCGTAATGGTATTCACATGCATTGGCATATTATGCCTGGCGTTGTATTACGTTGTACAACTAGCATTAAATTCGATTACGGAAAAATACGGCAGTGTATCTGAAACAAAGGCGGATTTTTCAGGAGAGGAGGAAGAGGAAGAAGAAGACTACAAACAATCATCTCCGAATACGACAATGCACCGAGTGTTAGCAAATTCAATCAATGATACATCCATGCAATAAAAATCAATCATTACAAATGCGCATGGTCATAACGTTATTCATCCGCACGGCATTTGACATGTATTTGTCCATTTGTCCTTCATCAAAATAAAACACCACCGTGTGCGTTATGTACTCTCTGACATCGCACGTTTTCAACAACACCATCCCAGCATCCTCGTTGCCAGTCCAACTCTTCCATCCACGCACATGTTTGTCATATAAAATCACTTGTCTGATCGTCTCTATGATTGGATAATACTTTGGATTCGCATCGATGCAGGTGGCCGTGTTTCGAGTGAGTATCTTCAAATCTTCGCGTGTGATTGACGACGCTGGAATGAGTATCCATACGTCTTCTGACATAAGACGCATTGCCATGCAATGAACGGCAACGTATTCCAAAATCTCCGGGTGAGACATCTCCCAAAATGAATGAAAGAGACAAATGAGAACTCAAATACAAAATAATGGTTTTTGACGTATTATGTATTTAATAAGACTGAATTACATCGTGGTCGTGGTCACCGGTGTTTCCATTGACGGTGTCATTTGAGCTGGTGGCGCTGCGATCGGCATTGCGCCAACCATCGCCTGTTGCATCGCCTTTTGTTGTTTTTGTTGTTTTGCCTTCTTTGACATCAACGACAACGCGATCAAGATGATATCTATGCCACCAAACACGGCAAGCGATATCAACCAACCATAGAGTTCATTTTTGTTGCTGTCCTGTTTCTTTTGTTTCGAATCATCAGTATCATCATCGTCTATTTCTTTATACGGCCACCACTGTGGGAAGTACGCCATAACAAAATATCCGGAAAGTATCAAGCCAACTGTGCTGCACATAAACCAAAATGCGGGGTTGAACAAAAGATCCGAGAACATGCCGACCGTCAGCAATACCAACACAATAATAACCGCAACGGCAATGAGAAAGAGTCCCATTGATTGTGAACTTTCGGCAGACGTGTATTGGTCAATCATGGTTGTCATTTCGGTTGCCACCTGGTTGTTTATATCTATACTCATCATACCAGTTATTTCACTGCTGTACGTTTGAGATTGGTTCACTCCACTGACAGTCACGTCGGAGGAACCACTTATTGATATAACATTGTTCAATTGTGCGGTACTATAAAGATTTTGCGAATAATTATTCTTCACCTGCGTCACCATCGTTTGTGCCAAATTCAAATATGTTTCCGCATCTGCCGTCTTGAATCCGTAACCTTTGCTTACGGCATCTGCATGCTGCTGTGCTTGATAATCCATGTTTTCATCCACACACGTGTTGCTCGTCACCGACATTGAACAATCGGTATCCAACGACCATATCATCCCCTGGTTTATCTCTTGTATAACAACATCGCTGGAATTATAAACAAGTATATCGTTATCTCCCGTCACTTGTGTCCAACAATTTTGCGTTGCACTGTCGCAAATGGAAAGTAAACTGCCCACGTACGCGTTCACGACATCTTTTGATTCAGAACCTCCCATCGTGACAAAAGAGATTTATAACCAAACGCATATTATTATTTTAAAGCCATCACCAATCAGTACCATCAATGCTTTTCACCACAAATGGTGCAGCTTCCCTTCCAGCGCCGTTTGCCCTGTCTATCAGATGTTGCAAATAGACTCTGAACAATTGCATCACCGCGCGATCCGCTTCGGCGATCGTGGGCATTTGCTGCGAAAGGTCCTGGTTGCTCGATATGCGATAATGTGCATAATATTTGGCCAACACCATATGAACGATGGACGCTGACATCTTATACGCAACCACGTCATAGTATTTTGGTCCATATTCCGCCAAAACAGCACATTTCTTTCCGCCACACGTCCAATCGTAACGTCCGTGCAACGTTTCTATCCTATCCAAATATGGTACAGTGAGTGTTTCTTCACCACCACGACTGCGCGAAGTGACATTGAGTTTGCATTGCGGCGCGTCTTCCCTCAATATGTATCGCAGCTCGACCTTGGCTGGATCCGATTCTTGAAAATTCGTGTACATTTTCATATATATCGCGAATTCACTGTCTGTCATGTTTTCCATATCGTGATGTGCAACGGCAAAAAGCATGTCACTTTCCCTCGAACGTTCGGAAAGAACCACGTGCGCTCCTTTGTATACCTTTGCCTCTTCTTTTGCTAACCGTTCCGATTGCACCCTATCGGCAAGGGCATTCAGTTGAAATTGAAAGGCGTATTCGTGTGGATTCGCGTTGTACAATTTGAACAACGTGCCGTTGCCGTCCACGTTGAATTCTTCCCAGGCCTTTATGTTCTCGTCCAATATATGGACGTCCATCAGTGGGTGCAAAAGGTTCTTCACTTTCTTCAAAAGAGTGGATTTCCCGCAGCCTATGTTACCCTCGACGGTGACCCACAAAACCACTGAATGTGCACCATCATCTTCGCTGCAAGTTGACACTTCTGCCATTTTTGTGAATGTGTAACATTTATTTGTCACAAGCGACCATTTAAACCCTTTCCAAAATGTCACGTATTACATAATTCGTATTAGTTATCGCCGGTCGGTGTTTTTTTTTGAAGACGGTAAAACGACAAAACAATAATATGATTATCTATAACAAAGTGTGATGTCCAAAATAATAAGTTCAACATTTCAAGGATCGATCATTTCATCCACACTGCACACGCCAATCATATACCTCGGTGCGCCGGAAGTACAAGCTACAAAAATCGACACGGACAACACACTTTCAGGAAACTCCGATACTGCATTGGCTACACAAAAAGCCATAAAATATTATACCGACAATCGCCCACAATCGGCAACAACTGTGGACGTCACTCGCGAAATACAATTGCTTGCAAGTGCTCGATCGGTTGGTGCAGCCGCAGTGGACGTGGCGGCATTGGGTAACTTTGCGTATTGGAGATTCGTCGATGGTAGCACTAAAGAGATGTTTTGTACTATCGATATGCCACACGACTATAAATTCGGGGCGGACCTGCACATCCATTGGCACTGGATGTCCGCGGATACTGTAGCTGGAAACGTGCGTTGGGGATTGACGGTGTTCATCTCGAAAGAGGGTGACCCGATGCACGATGCTGGTTCAGAAACATTTGTGACAACCGCAATAAACTCAACAACGTTATATGCACACATCATGACAACCATCGTCATAACACCATCACCCGCAATAACTACCGATGGCAATTGTGTTCAATGCAGGCTTCGCAGATACGGAGCCGACACACTCGATACGTATAACAGCGCGGTGTATTTGGGCAGTTGGGGATTGCATTATTTATCAAATAGACTTGGTTCTTAAAAAAAAGAAATTTCAAAAACGTTATTTTTAAAATCCCGTTCGGACAAAAAAATGTCAACATCGTCACCCGTCGCGTTTCCCGAATGCATACTCATTATCGGGCCCATGATCAGTGGCAAAACCACTGAATTACAGAGGCTCACATACCAACGATCTTTGTCAAAGCGATGCATTTTATTGGACCACTTGAACGACTTTGCCGTATCAAATGTGCAGATGGCATCGCGCACCTCCGACATGTGTGGGTTGCGTGCAAAGCTTGTGTCCCACGGAAACCAAGAAATGGACGCGATCTTCATAGACAACCTTTCACAATTTTTGGAGACAGAAGACTACGCAAATGCTGAAGTCATAAGCATCAACGAATTGCAGTTCTTTGACGCGGGCGATGTGCGTTATTTCATCGAACGCGCGCGTTATGTTGACCACAAACACTTGATATTATGCGGTCTCGCATCGGACAGCGAAAACGATCATTTTATGGATTTTAACTACCTCATACCGCAGTGCACGCAAGTCACGAAACTCAGTGCAAAATGCTACGTGAAATCGTGCTTTAACGACGCGCATCGCACGTACGCAAACTTCAACAAACAATCCAGGACAGCAGTCAATACTGCCAAGGACGCTTATGTCCCATTATGCGACGCACATTGGTTTCAAGCACAAACAATTGGAACAATACCATAACATAACAATTTTATTCAATCTTTACAAGTCCCGCCGCCAATACAACACAACCGTTTTCACTATCTTCCTTTGAATCACAATCAACATATTGATAACATACGCTCGGCATGAGCGGTTTGCTAAACACGCTCGATGCCATACTGTCCGTCATTTCAGAATTTGTTCGTTTTCGCATCGCCACGGCCATGGATCGCATCCTACTTTTGAGATAATACAATCCTTGAATCTGCGGTTGTTCCAATATCTCCGCGTACGTCGTCTCAAATTCGTTGACGGTCTTGTGGAAAAACCACGTCACGTGCGCATACGCTCTTTGTTGTTCGTTCGGTTTCTTTCGTTTCACGATTTGATTTTGGCATTTTTGTTCTCGTTCTATGCATGCGCCCTCCAGCGCCTTGAGCCGCATCCACTGGCTTATCACGTAACACGTCCCTTTTTTCAATCGCAACACCGATTCAATTTTGTCACTCAACGCCTGTGGCAGCGGCATCTTCCCAACGCAATTCATACTAAATCGAACGCTTTCATCATATCTGTAAAAGTGCACGTTTGGCGGCATCAAAGCGTCCACCGTTTCCCCAAACGAAACTGTTCCATCCGTTGTCGCATCCGACAATGGCAATATAGACACTGGCATCACGGCAACGACGGGGTTGGTCGGTTCGGCCATACACGAGAAAAAATACTGGAAAAATAAAGGGTGTGGCAGATTTTATTGCATTTCACACACGTCATCACAACCTTTCCGTAAAACATACTATGGCCAAGTTCATCCAACGCAAGAAGACCGCCGCATTGCCACCAGCACCATCACCTTCCACATCATTGGTTTCCACAGTGTCGCGTGCCGAAGAAACGGTCAAAGCCGATCTCCGCGGTTGTTCCACACAGAACACGTGCCTGCGGGACAACAGTTTGAATGGCAGTATAGACCCGACCAACACTCCATTCAAATATGCATACAAATACGGCATAGCCCTTTGTCCCAATTTCCTCGACTCTGCAAAGACATCAAAGGCTTTTAAGGAGTATCAATCAAAGATGGAAAAATGTGGTGCATTCATATTCCAAATCATGCGCCCGCAACTGAGTTACTTCTATTCTTTTGGATCATCTGGGTTTATTTCGTACGACAATGACCCAGTGCAAATCAAATGGTTGTCCACGCCCACAAAGCAAGAAAAGTACAGAATGAGCCATTTCCTGCATTACCTCAACCCACAAAACGGATGCGCTGATAATTGTTTGCTCATACGGGCATCCTGGTATTTCATAGACGCAGACAAATCGCAAGCATCCATCATACACGCACCAACCCCGGAGGAATTGAAACATCTCGACACCCGTATAAAAAAAGAAATGATCAACGACTGCCACAGAATGACACTCGTATCGGAGTTCTTCATCACCCTCGAGAAAAAGGAACAAAACAGCGCGGCTCGCAAACGAAAGGCGTCGCCCACCATAAACGGCACCCCAAAGCGACAACGTATGGCCGAAATCCGCAAGCAACACGAAAAGGCGATGCGCGACCATAAAGTCGCCGCCGCAAAGATCATATCGGACGCAGCCCCGAAACCGATACTCCCCATATCAAACACGTCATCTTCTTCTCCAGTGGTGGGCAAGATCGAACAAACCATATCAACAATAGATTTCTTTGGTTCCGATGACTCTGATTCAGGTATATCCGATCTTGAAAACGAAACAAACGACGAGGATCCTTTGGACATGGAAGATCCAGGCGGTGACAATGAGAATGAGGCGTTGGAAATATACGATGACACGTCGTGTTCACATGATGACGACTATGCATAAATGCCAATAATAAATCAATTTATTCTATGAGTCAACGCCCGTGTAAACAAAAGCATGCGCAATTGATCTCCAAACACGTTCATGGTGAACAGGCACACTACAACATACATAAACGAAATCTTTGCAACCTTGTCCACGTTTATCAATTTAACCCCGTGTGAAATGTTCACGTATAGGACGGCAAAGGCGGCAATGCCACAGAGGATACCGCACAACACTTCCGCAACCATTATGTTCATATGGGCGGCATTAGTGACATTCACGATATCCTCGAATGCTGACATTTATCGTCAATATTGTCATTATGTTGAAAATATCTTTTTTCTAATTATACATTTGTCGTTCCGACCGCTCCGTCATTCAAGCGGCGTTGTTTTGCCGGGTTTGTAGGATCAAAGGGCATCGTTGGGTACATCATAGGAGCAACCGCGATTTGTTGCTGTTGGTACACCATACACTGTAGAAGGCGTAAGATCTCGTCATCTCGTTGTGGGTGACGTTCTCGTTCTCGTTCTTGACGGTCATGATAAAACGAACCCCGTCCTCCTCTGCGATCGCGATACTCACGCCTGTATTCACGGCGAGGAGGCGAACGCGACCGCGAGTGGGCACGGTGGCGTTGATGATGTTGATGAGAACTTGGTTTTTCTTTCTGTTCCTCTATGATCGATATGGCTACCTCTTTTGGTTCTTCCTCCGAAGAAGATGATGATGCGCCTTCGTCGTCTGTTTCCTTCTTCAATTCTCCTTCTTCTTTTTCTTTCTTCTCTTCAGGCTTATCTTTGTCTTCTTTCTCTTGTTTTTCTTCTTCTGTTTTTTCTTTCTTCTCTAAAAACGTTGCTATGTCACCGGCACGTTGGAAATCATCAAACGATTTCTCCAACGCGTCCATGCCGGTTGGTTCTTCTTTCTTCTCGGTAAACTTCTTGACGCTCTCTGGGTCGACCGCCACTAATGGCAACGTCTTGGCAGATCTCTTCCTCAAACCGCTTTTCAAGCGCTATTGTCCTATTGTTAATGACCATATATCGTTCGGCGTTACCTCGCACTCCTCAACGTTTGTAATCTCGGTCAGTTGCTTTATCATGCAACGCTTCGAACAGCAGTATATATGTTTCAACGTCGATGAAGTGGCCATATCGACCCTAAGCCGGGTGTATATTTGACTCCACCGCATCAAAACGGCATTGCACTCGTGGCATCTGAACACCCGTTCGGGTCGACGGGCCTCTGTGCGATAAAGAGGCTCGACTGCTGCTGTTTCCGTCATCTTCCGTGTTCTTTTTTGTTTAATTATGTATTACAAACAAAAATCGCACGTTTTTATGCGCGCGTCTCGGCATGATCTCATCGTCGCTTTCCGTAAATTGTATTTTATTTTATAAATAAAGTGAATTCATTTATCCATTCACACCATGACTGCCAAAACCACGTACGTCTACATCGACGACCGCCTTGATGGTTCCGTCCGCATGTTGCCAATCGAAGACCCGTTCGCGTTCATGACGATACCAAAAGATATCGGTGGATCGCCGCACATCCAAATCCTGTACAAAAACCTCAGCGGGTCGTTGATCGCCGTATGCATACACTCAAAGACATGGGAAGAAGCGGAAACGAACATGTTAAAGTTGCAAAAGAGCATCAGAGACAACCTCAAAATGTCTCCCGCCGCCATGCTCCACGTCAAAAATACGGACCAAGAAGAATCAAAGGATTCAAAAGCGGAAGCATCGGTAACCCCCGCCAGCGGCTGTTGCGGAACTGATTAAAAAAATAATAAAACGCTTTTCATAACATCAAAAATGCCCAACGCCAAAAAGATAGTCATCGTGACGGGCGTAAGTGTCAGTGTCGCGTGTCTCGTAGGACTCGTTGCATTATATGCATCAAAATATGTAAAGGCTGTCGACAATAATACACAACAATCACCAATTAACAACGACGACAATGAAATGCCAGGACGAGATGCCCCGGATGATTATTAATATAACTTATTGTTTCTTTCGTGACATAACCAACACCATTTTCTGTACTTTTTCGCCTGTCTCAGATTGCGTCATGTTTTTGTTCCATAAATCGCAGCAGGTTTCTGCGTTTTCTAGTACGCACGCCGCATTCGCCACGGTGCCCGCGTCCAAAACAACCGTCGACGCTTCTGTTTCTTTTGGTTCTCCTGAACAGTGTCGTTTCGCGGCTCTCATATCGACCTGGATCGGTTTCACTCTTGTCCTCGTTTCGGCTGCCATCGCGCGCATATCGGTTTCGCCGCTAAACAGGGGCGCGCCCATGACGAGTGGTCGCACGCTCTCCATGACAGCGTTATACGAACGACAGTACTTGAGTGAGCACGTCGTGTAGTACTGATTTGATGGTCCGTTATTCTTTATCGCTTCCAGCATTCTACCAGTCCCGTCCATGCTCATCATATACTTATACGTGAACATAGTCCTAAACGCGTTCATAGTCCACATCTTCATGTCGTTGAACTCGTGCGGTTTGTGTCCGTTGCGCGCGTGTACCCGGTGTTCTTCAAAGTCAGACACCTCAACGGCCAGCGACAACAACTGTAATGCAAGGTCGATGTTCTGCGCGTGGTTGCCAGATTTGATCTTGGCCTGTACGGCGTTGTAAAGTTCCATCCTGATTTTGGTGCGATTTGTATTTTTTGAAAAAATGGCAAAATGGCCGCATTATATGGAATGCGCAAAACGTAATACTCCATTCAGTTCATTTGATAAGTGAAATCACTTTTTTAATAAAACTGTGCGTTTCATACAATCACCAATCGGGGTTACTGCTGTTTTGCATCATACGTTCTAGGCAGCGCGTTGAAAGTCTATTTCTGAGACGAATGATTTCTTTGTAAGCAGCACAATATTCCCTTTTGTATATTAAGGCCTGGCCTAAAAAACCACACTCGGTGGTCTCAAACCGCTCGTGCACGTATTGAAGCGTCAACAACGTTCTATGAGTAGCATCCAAAGCCACTGAAACAACAGATCGAGTGAATGGTTTACCATGTTGTATACATAACGCGTTGATACGTTTGCACGTAAGTCTAAAAGACAACAGTTCCGGTAATTCCAATATCGATATAATGATTTCCAAGCATACGTCTGGTAACTGTATGATGCTGTTTTTGTCTTCCTCTTTTTTGTAGATTTCCATAAACAAAAATGATACTTTCTGTTTATTTTAATTGAAATAAAAAACAAAATAATTATTTTGTTGGTTCTTCGTCAGCAGTCTCGCCGTTTTTCTCTTTCAAACATTTATTCAACTGTGACAACAGACTCTTTTTGCTCTCTTTGTTCAACGGTATGTGCATCTTCATAGTATATGCGGTGTCCACACACGTCTCGATGTACACGCGCAGATCCATCTTATTCCAGTCAAAACAAAAAGACCCGTTGTCACTGGTGCTACCCAAACTTTCACAATCTTCGTCCAACTCGCGACCACAACCACTGAAGATGTCCGCTTCCGACCGCAATGTCAACCGCATCGCACCATATTTGACGCGGATGCATATTTCTCTGACATACATCGACACATGGAAAGTTGCCACATCAGCCTCGGCCATGCTGTTGTTAAAAAGCTTGATTGAATGTCAATTCAATTTAATCGCGACAGATTTAAAGTCCCGTCTTACTTATTTCATCTTTTAAGTGAATTCACTTCCGTGATGTTTATACATTTTCAGTACTGCATAAAACGTCTGTTTCTTTTTTGTTTTCATGCCACGAACGTTGTGGCGCCCGTACCACCAATGGCCAAATTCTACAATCGAATTTAGTGCCACAATGTATCACATCGTATGTGAAACACAAAGACCATCGTGGATCAACTCACAACAGAATTGGTTTTTTGAAAAAGTTTTTATTTCATACAACATTTATTGTGTCAGTACACTTAATGTCAAAACGGTATACACCCAAGCCAGTTGAGAATCGTTCCTTACCGAAACCAACATCAATCTTAAATTCGCCAACGCAGTCGTGGCAGTGCCACCATACGTAGCCACATTGGCTGATGATCCGCACACATTTTGTATAGTAAATACTCTGCCAAGACTGACAGTTGTAACATCAGGTAAAAAAACTGTACAACTGCTGGTTATGATAATTGAATTCGTATCAGTTGTGCTGAGTTGAGTATCAGCCACCGCAATTATAGGCGATAATGTCACATAGCTTCCGGACAATCTCGAGCAATTCACAGTGTTAAAAGTGACATTGGATGTAGTGGTCAGATTTTGTGGCGCTGAAATTGTATACTGCGTTCCAGACAATGTCACAGTAATCCTGTTTGTAGTGCCCACGACTGTTGGTATAACAGACGTGACATACGTCTTCGCCGCTTTCTGTGTTGGTATAATCACGTCCGAATTACTTGCAAATGTCCCATCGGTAGACACACTGGTTACGGTGGCAGCAGCGCTGTTCACCAGAGATACCACATCGGATGTTACCACGATGGGGCTGGTGTATGTCGGTAATGTGGGAATCTCTGCAGCAACATACGTAACCACAGCCTTTTGCGTCGGTATGATAACGTCAGAATTGCTTGCCATGGTGCCGTCTGTCGATACACTGGTGATCGTCGTCGACGCTGAGTTTTTCAATGCTACAACATTAGACGTGTTCACAAGCGGGCTCGTATATGTCGGAACGACGGAAGTCACGTATGTCTTCACCGCCTTTTGTGTCGGTATAATAACATCAGAGTTACTTGCGAATGTCCCGTCAGTGGACACGCTGGTAATAGTAGTGGATGCGGAATTCTTCAATGCGACAACGCTGGAAGTGACGACAATTGGGCTGGTATACGTTGGCAATGAAGCGGCAACGTACGTGACCACGGCCTTTTGCGTTGGCACAATAACATCAGAATTGCCAGCCATGGTACCATCCGTAGACACACTGGTGATAGTGGCAGCCGCGGAATTCTTCAATGCGACAACGTTGGAAGTAACCACGATAGGGCTGGTATACGTCGGCAATGCGGATGCCACATATGTCCTCACAGACTTTTGCGTGGGTACCAATGCATCCGAATTGCTGGCCATGGTGCCATCTATGGAAATCGACGTAATCTGGGTCCCAGCGCTGTTCTGTAGCCGCACCACGTTCGACACAAGATACACTGGACTGCTGTATGTCGGCAATGCACTGGTGACATACGATGCAACGTATGTTTTTGTAGCCTTTTGCGTTGGTATAATGGTATCCAAATTAGATGCAAAAGTACCATCAGTCGATATGCTCGTCACAGCAACGGCTGCACTGTTTACCAACCCGACCGCCAAGGAAGTCAATAATAACGGAGCATCGTATGTATGTGCAACCGACGCAATATATGTTTTTGTGGCTTTCTGTGTAGAAACCAATGTGTCCAAATTGCTCGCAAATGTTCCATCTGTCGAGATCGCGGTCACTTGAGCAGCAGCGTCGTTCACCAATTTCACAACATTGGATGCCACTGTCACTGGCGCACTGTACGTGGGCAACGCAGATGCAAAATATGTCTTTACAGCTTTCTGGGTCGGTATGAGCAAGTCCGAGTTTAAATTGAACGTGCCATCGATCGAGATGGACGTTATTGTTCCAGCGGCGCTGTTCTGAAGATAAACCACATTCGATACCAAGTAGACTGGACTGCTATACGTCGGCAAAGCCGAGCTCACGTATGATGCAACGTATGTCTTTGTAGCCTTCTGCGTGGCCACGACAGTATCTGAATTTGCGGTGAATGTTCCATCCGTCGATATACTTGTGACCGTCGCTGCCGCGGAATTCACCAAACTCACGGCAAGTACACTCAACGATAACGGCGAATTATACGTATGTGCCACTGACGCAACATACGAAGCCATATATGTCTTCGTTGCCTTCTGTGTCGGCACCAAGGTGTCAGAGTCCGCCGTGTAGGTTCCGTCATTTGATATTGCTGTCACTTGGTCGCCGTTGTTGTTCTTTAATTGGACAACACCCGCACTGATATAAACTGGCGAGCTGTATGTCGGAGCGACACTCGATATGTATGTTCTAATAGCTTTTTGCGTGGAAACCAGTGTATCCGAATTCCCAACCATGGTCCCATCTGTGGAAATGGCAGTCACCTGGGCAACATCACTGTTCAACAGTTGCACAACTCCAGCGGTAATATTGATCGGCGAAGCGTACGACGGTGCGACAGATGTTATATACGATTTCGTCGCCTTCTGGGTTGGTATGACTGTATCCGAATTTGCAGTGAACGTTCCGTCAATGGAAACGCTTGTCACGTCAGCCGAGGCGCTGTTCTGTATTTTCACCACATTGCTAGCTATGAGCAAAGGTGAACTGTATGTGGGTGCTTTTGCCGCAACGTAAGTCACCACGGCTTTTTGACTCGGAACATTTGTATCAGAATTGGCGACCATCGCTCCATCTATATCCAAAGAAAGAGGCGTCACCAAATTTCCACTGGCATCTGACGATACGAATCTACTGGCGGTGAATGATGTCAAACCAGTACCACCCTTTAGTATTGATAACGTTCCAGTGAGTGTGTTAATTCCAACACCAGTGGCATCCAACGTATGTGAATGGTCAGATAAAGCATAACTGAGCCCGACGCCTCTCGAACTATTACTAGAAGAAGATACTGTACTCGAACAGAACGCCGTGCCAAGCGCAAGCGCATCTGCTTGATTTGGTGTATGTCTGCTCGCATGTGCTTCGACAACGACTGAATTTATGGCTCCAGCGTTTGTTATCGCAAAACCACCGGCATTGGCGGCACCAGTCCATGTTCGTGTGCCGTCTGTTCTCAGGTATTGTGGATGATCGTCGTTTAACAAGTTGGTCAATAAGCTATGGTCATTCGTGGCATATCCACCAGTGCTACTTCCAGCGCCGGCGTTCCATTTGTTTATCTTCATGTTTGGCTGCGTTATCAAAATGGAATTCAACGTCGGCGTGCCTCCCTGTTGTACCAATATGTCACACACACGCAGCGCGTATTTTGACATCCATTCTGGTATCAAATTGTCCGCTGACGCCGATTGTATAACATTGATCAGCGGGTCTGTCTGTTTTCCCAATACAACATAATAAGATTCAGTTGCATCGTTCATATCACCAGACACAAACACAGCATGTTTTGCGTAATCACCAGCCGGTATGGCAGCGGTACCACCAGCTGGCAAGTTATAAAGATCACTCGTTATGGTACCATTTTGTATGACAGAGTACACCCAGGCCATACTGGCATCCAAATAGACGTACCTGTACGATCCAGTTGGTATCACAGCACCAGCAATTTGATGCACGGCTGTGCCTTCCGTGTAATAACCGCTTCCGATGTGAAGCACATCCAAATTCACAGATGTGTTTATGCCACTCAAGACAAGGGTTCCGATGGTTGATTGTATCAAGTGTTCCACACTCATGCCCCTGTGTTTGTGTTTGATGTTCGGAGTGACATTGCAAATGCTGACTATCTCGTTCGTGCCAGTCACCACCGTGCCCAATCGTATGGTGGTTGTGTCGACCACATACGGAAATGATATACTACTAGAAATGACACCAGCATTGTTCACTGTTATTGAGTATTCTCTATTTGATGATGGCAACGGCAAATCTGCTGCAAGGAATGATATTTCCTGTACTAACGTGTCTCCCTGGGTCGAAACATACCCAGTTCCAGCCGTTATATGAATGGTTATTCCACTGACGACGGATATGAGACCACCAGTCATCAAACCAACGTCTTGATTGTACGCATATTTGATGATATCCACTTTTGATGAAAAGCTTGTTCCACCACAGAGAACCGAATTTGCCATGAATCGAGACGCATTCACGTCGTTGTCGTACATGTTGAGCGCCAGCGAGACATTGGTGTCAACCATATACGTCTTTGACATTTTGGTATTCCCTTTCAGATTGCCACGCGCGAGTGGATGCAATATGTTGACGCACATGGTACTTGAGGATGCCGTCATTATATCGACATCCAAGAATGGTGAATCCCCGACATCAGGAACCGTGATGCCGTTCTTCATCTGCAACAAAAGTACACCAGTGCCCATGATCTGTGCGCCACTTTGCAACACGATGCCATTTCCGCCGGGGATATTCAATAAGGCCCCAACCGCGGCAACGTACATTGTCTGAAATTGCGCTCTCCCGTATAATTCTATTACCAACGATGGCACTTCATCAAATAGATCACTACGTATTGTATTGGCGATGCCACCAACGAGGTATCTCAGAAAACTGCCAGCACCAGTCACGTGAAGGTCCGCCGCCCTGCCAACATAATCGTCGCTAAAAATGTAAACATTCGTCATATTGACATAATTTTGTATCGGCAGTGTATTCGTTGGTGGATCCGAAAAATGTGTACCGTCCTGTAGAATGGCCTGCACGTATGGACCATAACATTCAACAGATTCCACATACGTCTCACAAGCATTCAACGCGTCGACGTGAATACAATACATGCACTGTTTGATGTTCACATGATCCATCTGCATCCATGCGTCATCCGAAGGTGCAACACCGGCATGGTTCATCCCAGTGTATTCCACACCAATTGAATCAACTGCCGTTGATCCGACAATGGTGAGATCTTTCAAATATCCTTGATTTCCCATCGACAACACGTGGTGCGTGCCAATGTTGTCATGTTGTATAATCGTGTTATTCACATCTGCTCCTTCCAAACATGTGTAATCAGGTAATGTCAGAAGTGGTTCTGAAAATGTGCCACTGTCCACATGAATGAGATATCTATTTGATTCGGTCGCGTCACCAATGGCCAGAATTGCAGCAATGGCGTCCACGACCTTGCTGTATTCCCCATATCCAGGACTCTTCCGTACGTTCATAGTTCTGTATTCAAAAAATCTATTATCGTTTCCCGCACAGAGCGTCCCAGCTGTCCCGCCCATCAATGCAGATATACTGTTGGTCGTGTCATCTATGCTCAAAGGTGCTAACGTTTGCATCGAATGGACGTAACTCCATTTGCCAGCAACCTGGTTATATCGCACGTATCCGTATGGCGAACTCGGAGGAATTGTAGTGTCTATATCTGTTGCCAACAATCGAGTGGCTTCGACTGTATTCAAATCAGAAGCAACCAGTGTTTTGTTATGGAGTGTCTGTGTGTTTGATTCCGTCACAAGTGTGTCTGACGCTGTGGACGGCAAAGTATATGTCGAATCCACCGCTGACGCACATGTGAGTGTTCTTTGATGATCTGTCCCATCAACCCAAGACAAAGATGAATTCGAAGTTGGCAAAATGCTCAATGCACTTGCCGCCGTCGCATATTTTGTGCGCGTCGTGGCGTCATACGACATTGCCACACATTTGCCTTTTATGGCCCCCGCGTGTGACGCAGTGGTGACATTTGCCGACATATATGTATATCGTAACAAGTATTATATTATAGTGAATGATCTTTTTTTGTTAAAGATTACATTTTTATTACAAAAACAAACAATGCCTGCACGTGTCTTTCTTGTATCGTTGTATTTTGCATTGGCATTATCACTGCAGATACCAAATTATGCGCAACTGTTGGTATACAAAGAAGCATTGGATTATGTGAGAACGCAATCGATTCCTTGCAGAGATCTGAGTACATGGGCAAGTGCCGACCTGCGAATGTCAAAAGCGTTGATGGACAACTTAGAATTTTTACACACATGCGAATATTGTTGGGATGAATTCAGACAACTCAATGTTATGCTACATGACATATGCGACCATATAAACAAAAAGAATGACATTGCATGTATGTGTGATATGACAAAATTACCAAGGTTGTTATGTTAATTTTGCATTTGTGGTTTTCACTTGTTTGCCATACAACTTATAAACCGCCATACCACCAGCGATAACCAAAAATCCACCAATCAGCGACGTTGCAGCCACCACCGCGACTTTCACGCCAGTTGATTGACTTTTGAACCATCCGTCGTCGGTATTATCGTCATCGTCATCATCGTCGTCATCGTCAGGATTATCATCTATCACTGGCTGATCACCGTCAGCCGGTATGTATTCAACGCCGTTTCTTGCAGCCACACACGCATCTCTATAATTTGGATTTACATCATACGGCTGCTGAACACCATAAACGTCAGTTGCTTCAAACGTATAAGGACATGCGTCGGTGACTGCGTCTGGAATCGAAAATCGTGCACTTTCGTTATGCTGGCACTCCAAATAATTCTCGTTCAAAAGTGTGCCTGCAACAGCACCAGCCACATCTATAGCGACAGGATAATATTGCGTGCATGGAAACTGCGTTGAAGAATTCATGCGTGTCCAAATTGCCATTGCTTTTTGTTTTTGGTCCGTGGTTGGTATTCCGGCCTCATATGATCCTTCAAATGCACCAGTCGTCGCGTTAAACATCGGTATTTTGTCCAATATCGGTGGCATGGAAAGCCATGTATCGAATTCGTCTGATGGGAACGTCGGATTACTGTAGCACTTGTCTTTTGCATATTGGTTTGCCTTTGCGATCACCAAATTCTGATTATTGGACGATGTCATCGGCGACATATCTGTCACTGAATCGTGTATGAACGCATCCGCAGATGAAAACACGATACTGTTGCACGTACACGCCTTTGGATCAGCTTGGGTGGAACAATCTGGAACGTCATCGTAATCAGAATATGGAATATCGTCCTCTGTTATGTTGCACTCCATGTTTTGATTGATATCATCAAGGTCAATATCATCACTTGCTATGACGATTGTAATATTGCTACACGTGTCGCCACAATCACCAGGAGCTATATTTTCCGGCTCAACAAGCATGTTTCCCGTATTCCAAGACGATTCCGAACATGGTTCCCACCAGCAGCCAACCGGATCTTTTCCCATGCCTATATATAACTGTTGAAACATGGGATCCCCGTATCCGTCTTTGTTGTCCCTTGTAAGACATGTGCATTCTGGCATCCACGGATGATCGCGACACCACTCAGTCATAACCGTTGTGACCATCCCACTCACGTCAGAGTCTCCCAAATTCCTATTGACCCAACTCCTACACATCTCCGCGTCGCCACCGGATCCCGTGCCAACAAACCGAGAAGACATCTTGAACGCGCCAGATTGCTGCGTGCCATCTGGATTTGGCGGTAAATTGTAACCAGCCCCTGACGGTGGCAAGTCGGCTGGATATGCACAAAAATATGGCATTATAACCTTGTTCCACGTCTCATCGTCTTCTCCATATTTGTTCAGATATGCTCTCGCAATGCCAGTATTGTAAAAGGCGTTTGATCCTCCTCCCATGGAATACGTGCACGTGAGCGTTCTGTCTGTCCTGTCACCACTACCACCTGGCTGCATGCTTTTCTGCACCGCGCTGATCGCAGTATTCGATGACCCAGTTGTATCATCGGTAAATTTCTCACAATCCATAACATTTGGTGCTGAACATTGCGGCTGATCTGGACATGTCGCACAACAACCCTCATCATTCCAGTGTATTGTTTCCGCCGTATTATCAGAAAATGGACAATGTGCGGTGTCGGTACCAACAGAACAGTTTCCACAATCACAATGGTCAGACCGTGTTTTCCTGTGTATGTCGTAATCATCTATATCATCCGATGGTATCGTGGCAAAATTGCGTGTGCAGTTATTTTGAACATTGTTGTTTTCACACACGTAATCTTTATCGGAATGTGAATACCCGTAGTAATGTGTCTGCGTTGACAGTTTTGTGAATTTTGTTTGAGACATTGTTATTCACGTTTAATATTACGCAATACATTTTTGCTTTTGTGACAACTTTTCAGCAAGTTCTGAATTTGGGTATCTTTCCTGCACCAATCGCACCAAATACCCGTTGTTCCATGTGACGTATTCCCGCGATGGATACACCATATCCACCAAAGCAATGAATACCAACGGACTATAGTCTAACGACTCAGTAAACGCTGCAAAATTGTCATGATAAGCTTCCTCCGTGGTCATATGGAATTCCGTAAACAAACGCCTCACCACATTCGCCGCGGTGATACGACACGCATCGTCCAATATACGTATGCGGTCTTCCGATGTCAGCGGACCGTACGTGTTCAAAAACCATTGCAGAATATCTTCGTGACGCTTATGCAAAATGATCGCCAATGCACACGCATGGGCGTTATGTGTAAAATGTTCTCGTTTCAGATTCGTCCTCTTTGATAACCATATCAAAAGATCCAATCTGCCATAGTAACACACATTCCCGACATGTGCATCCAGACACAACATATTCTCCAACACCGGTCGTGGTATTGGGTCAATTCCATCCAAATACTCCACCACACCTTCTCCCCCCTGACAATCCAACGCTTTGCGTATACCATACACTCTAAAAGTGACACACACTGCGGCGCCAGAAACCGCGGTCATGCATGCGACAAACCGTTTCACCATGCCAAGGTTGCCTTCTGCACACAAACAGCATAATATCTTTACCATAGACTCAAAGTCTACATGATTGTCCAAAGTGTAGTTGTATTTCTTTATAAGGTTCATCGCAAGCGTAAAATCAGTAGCACGACACGCATACAAAAATGGACCCAGACCGTTTTGTAAACATTCATGTGATTGTATATAGTACTTTTGCATCATGTATTCTGCCATCTCAACATTGCCACGCGAACATATGATATCAAATGGGTGATAGATCCCTTTGCGCACAACATCGTTCTTTGGGATATTGAACGTATCTATCACAAATTTGATCATATCGTTGTTGTTTTGCTCTAAACACAAATTCCGCAACGCACCGGCAATTCCCATGCTATCTGTTTGTTGTGGCAAACCAGGGCATATTTTAATCAACCACACCACGACATTCATATGTCCACGCGAACACACACGCGGCAGCAATCCTCCATCACTATTTATAAAACTCAATGGTATTTGAAACGTTTCCAACATCCATTGCGCCACACACAGGTGTCCATTTCCACACACTTCCGTAAACCATTGTGGAAAATGGTACCTGTATTCACGTGAAAGATATTGCCTTGCCCATTGCGCCAGTCGCATGTGGCCAGAAACGCTCGCAAAATACAAAATGAGATCCACATTTGCATCAAACGCTTGTGGTTTTGTATGTCGTAACCACTCTGATAGTGATACGGACCCAATCTTTCCCACTTCTGCCCACACCGTGTCTCCACGCGCACAAAAAGACGGCCTCAGTGGATAAAAGACTTCAGCGACACTCGCCGATACTTTCAATTCTAAAGTCGGCAATACCGTCTGTAATAACAACTCTGATATAAACTGCAGCCGTTGTTTGTTCTCAACACGAGAAACAACACATTCCATTTTTATGATACAAAAACCAAATGTATTGTGTTTTTATTTCGAAGATGGAGCACCACGTAAAACGTAACATACGTTTTATATCTTCTAACGCGTGTTGTGTTTCAATCTTTGAATCCACGCCTTCGCACGCTCATTTGTTTCCATCCTTTCTTCGGGTTTGCCAGTGAACTCTTTTAAAAGCACTTGCGTTTCATAACATCCACATGCTTTACAAATTGGCCATTCACAGTACCAGGATATACAAGGTTCTTGTTTCGGTCCACAAGAATAAACCACATAAACAGACATTTTGTATAATATGTTTCAAAAAATGAATACTTTTATTTCGATTTTGTCAAGTTGTATTTTTCCAAAAACAATTCCGCAAGTTTTTCGTCGTTGCTGCCAACTATAATGGCACCCACGCGGACACGTTGGTCTCCACTGAAGCGCGTCTGTGCCGTCCTATACACCGGAACATACACATATCTACCAGCAAGCACATGCTCGATATCCTCCACGCTCGTGTGGAGGAAGTCTCCAACACACACAAACGTGTCATTCTCCCTCCTCACAATGTGTGTCGTCGAAAATGTGTCAAAGTATGGATTCATGAGCGCGTGCAAAAAGTGTTTCTTGAAGGGTTTCTTGACTCCATTGATTTCGACATCAGTCGATGCCATTATCACAATAATGAAAATGAACCAGACACTGGTTCTTTATTTTGCAGCAACACACATTCCGTATTACATTTTATGTCTTTTTGAGCACACGCGTCAACTCGAGCAACCGACGCATCGCGCAACAATGAGAATATCCATATGGCTCGTCGTTTGATAAAATCCTTTGAATGTACACGACCAATTCCGGAAGATCCATACGACTACATCTCGTGTATGTCGTCGTATATTGTTCGTCGCCCTCGGACATCACATTCCAAAGAATTGCCTCCACGGGAGATAATCTGTTGATGATATCCGCGTCGCGTTTCTCGTATGCGTTGATCAAACACTCACAACAATCGATGTAATACGCCATTTGTTTATTACCGCAGAATTAATTACAGATACAAATAAACGGCAACAGATGCCGATGCATACTGCGCGTTTTGCAATACGGTCGTTTCCATCACACCACCGACAGCCACGACGATAGTCTTGTCCGGCATCCCCTCGAACGCATCATATATGATGTTCTTTATGCCAGTCGAATCGTTTGTTATGATGCCTTTTTCATCTTCATAATAGATCCCTTCGTATGCATATGCTCCGTGCAACGACCATAACGCAGAGATCTGATCTTGTGAAAGCATCGACTTCCTCAAAACAACCACCTTGCAATCGTCGACATTTTTCTCGAACCCGTACACAAGGATGCACTCTTGCATTATTATTTGATAAAATGAAATATAACACAACCGATAAAAACTCTTATTTCATCTTATTCACTAAAACATAATCCACAAAAGCGAAATCCCCAATTTCAAATTCGCAATCGTGCTGCACTGCCCACATCTCGTAAACTTTGAATTCCTCTCCATGCATTTCCAACGCGTGTATGTGATATCGCGCACACACCGCAAATAACATACGAAAAGGGGGAATGTTCATCTTTATTGTCGACTCCAATTTATACATCGACAACGACGTTGGCTTACGTTATCGAATGGTATCAACATCCAATTTTTTCAGTATTGAATGTTCCCCACAACGGGGATGCATTCCAAGGATCAAAGCACATTTTTGAACAACACTCAACACCTTTGGCCACATGACATAAAATGAAATGTATTTTGTTACGGTAAGTAACCCAACTCACAAAATGCGTGATTTCCCACATACATTCCATAAAACACAATCCACAATCTTGCCATCGCCGATTTCGTTTTCGTTCACATGTTTCATGCTCCATTCTTCGTATGCATGTGGATACCTATCCTGCATCTCCAATTTATGTACATGATATTGTTTACATGTCATAAACAATAACCGAAAAATTTTAGTATCAATGGTTTCCATCGATATATTTTTGTAGACAGGCCCATTCCACCGTATACGTTTTTTCAGTGGTTTTTTAAATCTCCACAAAAAGAATACGTCGTTCACCTTACTGCACCTATATTCCATTATTCCTCTTGAACCATTGCAACACGACCTCCCATATGAATCCACATTAACAAACAGTTCATTGCCTTCCATATGTATGACCGTTATTTTGTGGCATCCCAGTCGATAACCTTGAAGGCATCGTATTGTGTTCTTTACTGTTTCAACTTCCTCGCATGTCTCGGCATCCAGTAAATTTACAATATGTCGTATGGTCTCCACATCCAAATGTTTCAGGTTTGATTCTTTACCACATCGAGAATGCATACCAGCCAACAAAACACATTTTTGAACGACGTCCAACACCTTTGGCCACATGACTTAAAATGTGATGTATTTTGTCAAAGTACGCAATTTAACACGAGTTGTTCATTCCATAAAACAGATCCTGGCTTGTTTCATTTCACGGAGCGTTTGTTTCATGGACTGTATGTGTTTTCTCAACAACTCTATGCGCTCTTGTATATCTTCCAAACAATGCAACCTCCATTGAATTTCTTGTATTGACCAACTATTATTATCAATGCGTTTCTTACATAGTCTTTGGAATCCCTCTACGTTTGTCACGTGCATTGGATAGTTATATTCACACGACCGTATGCGCGTGCGTAACATGGCCATAGTAATACGATCGACTTTTTTATACTTATCATATTTGTCGTATGCGCCGTTCGGGTATAGAAACATCTTAAACCGTTTAAGGTCGACACCACTCAGATATTCCTCTATCAACACCTTCCACCGTTTACAAACGCCTCTCATTGTCATAATATCTGGAAGTTCACATTCAGACAACATATACAACAATCCATTCTCCGGTATTTGATCGTCGCTCATTCTTTAAAACTCAAAAAAAATGACGACATTTAATTTTTATTGTGCGTATTCTCCCACGTGATACACCTTCCATTCACGATGAAGATCTGGTATGTTTTCTACAAGTTCCGCGCATCGCAAATGAAATTGTTCAAAAGTTGTATAAACGGCGATCAAAATAATCGCAACTGATGCCTGCATTTGCACTGTTTCATATTCATCTTGTTTATCCCGATCACATTTACTAAATGTAAATATCATATGTTCATCGGCTTTGCGAAACCTGTATCGCTCGATTTTGTCCTTTCCGTTTTGATGTATCGGCATTGCATTCAAAAACATTATTCCACATTCTAATGAAACTGTAATGATCTCACAATGTTCCAGTCGGCACGCTTGTATGTATTGTAACATTCCTTTTACAATATCCGTTTCATTACGTGCATCCTCATCCATCTTGCAGGTAATGTATCTCACGGTTGCAACATCCAAACAACTCATCTTGGATTGTTTTCCACATCTTGGTTGCAAGCCCATCAACAAAACAAGTTTCTGTTGCGCATTGAGCTCCTTTGGCCACATCGCAAATGATTCATTTTTTATTAATAAAATCACAACATTGTGTAAACTGTTTTCCGTAAGTCGTAATCGATATCGACCTTATCGAAACCCGATATGACAGCTGGATAACAATGTTTTACATGAAAAAGATAGTCTCTTCTCATACACGCAACGCTGCAATACAACCGCTGCAAGCACTTCCCACACGACACCTTGCGTCGATATATCCCACATGTCATACACGTGTGAAGCGCACACGCCTTATAACCAAAATCGTGATCATAATAATTCGTGCATCCACGCTCAGGACACAAACGTTTGCGAAAAATGCATTGTTGCATTTGCATGTTGCGAAAAATGTGATGATTTATTTTTTCAAATTTAATAGATTTCACACTTTCTTGAACCTGCGACCATCGACGGGAATCAGTACCACACGGCCGTCTGCATTCTTGACATAACATGCCAAGTTCATCGTATATGACCAAAGGAAATTGCAATTTTTGGGCCCGTCGCTCTCGAAATGTGGAATCGGTTGTTCAAACACTTCCACGACGAGACAATGTTCGTCGTATTTGATAGATCCATGATTCCTCAACCCCTGTTTCCATACAACGATATCACCAGCCTTGAACGGTTGCTCAGGCGGCGTAATCAAATCCATCATCCGTTTGCGAAGAATGTTTGCCGCTTCGATCGAATGTGTATCATTCCAAACAACAAAACGACGTTTGTCAAAATGTTGAAGAACAACATCGCCATCGTCGTCAAGTAATGCCAAAACGATGTCCAATGGCTCCCTGAACACACCCGCGTCCCTAGCGTTTTTTGACGCGACGTACACGGGTGCCTGTAACACTTCGGCCACAACCGCGATTTCACCGTATGCTGGTTGCGCATAATGTTTCAAACCAGTCTTCCACTTCACAATATCTCCAACACGGAATTCTGCAGGTGCCTCCATGTACGAGGCATATATTTTGTCTATTTCCTCTGGACTCGCGTGTTTCTTCGCATCTGACCTGGATATCAGATCGTCCAATAACGCCCCGAGGATGATCGAACTGGCAGACATGTTATGATTCTCGATGAAACAAAAATATAAATTAAATTGAAATTTGTCGCAATCTGAACTATTTATGTTGATCACACTCCATATTACATACGTTATCCGTAATGGTAATTACGTCTCGTGACGTGTCTTTCATCGACCAAAAGATACACACCACCGACGACAAATCGCCACAAAATGACATCTCACCACAACAGCATACTCGAAACAAGAAAGCTGTCAACACTGGCATTCCTCGCTGGATGGCACCCACGAACCGGTGCCAATTCAGTTTTCACAACACACCAGTTGTCTCCATACACTGGTAGATACATTGCAGATCTTGTGATGACACGAAACAATGCGTTCTCGTTTCACAACATGAAAAAACTGTTATGCAGTGTTATCACCAATACATTCACACAAGAAGCAGCCATATCATTTAGCCATAATCCACTGTATATCACATCACGGCCAATACGCGGCGGCGGTACCCACGTGTGTGAATGTGTACTCATGGGAGACGCTCTTTCATTATGTTCTTTCCACATTGGCGTACAAACAAGATTCGAAAAAAACACCTCCATGACAACCTTCCACCCATTTGCACACTTGAACATGTCCACTTGCAATATCATCGACAGTGATATTGTTATCATGCGATTATTTCTGTATATCTTTTGCGACAGTGGACATTTGCGATTGTATACCCGCATGAACGAACAAGAACACGAAAACCATGAACTTATCCCGTACAAATACAGTGATAACGTTTGTATTATAATGGGATGTGCAGAACATTGGACCAACATACGTAATACCGTTCACGTGACCAACATCGTCATAGAATAAAATATATTTGTCAAAAAAACCGAACAAAAACACAATAAAAATGTTGCCATTATGACTGGTCTAAATATGAAAATGTACTACCTATGCGAGTTATGCGACAGACAATTCCACATTAATGATGGCATATGTAAAAGCGTTGAAGAAAACCACATCATGGTACATTGTTGTGGATGTGATAAATACATGTGTGACACTTGTTCCACAAACGTGACAAATCACACATGTTATGCAAACATAAAAACTGCAATCACATCTTTTGTACATCAGTGACCCACACTTTGCTGTTATCCCCCGTCACCCAATTAACTGACACCAGTGTGGCACTTTGTTTCAGCCTGTTGATGAGCAACTGCGTCAGCCCATACGCGGCCATGATCATATGGGTCAAATGATCGTTATTGTCTCCCAAGATGCCGCGTATCTCACACACCAGCTCGGGCGACACGTATTGCGTCAACACGTGGTGGTCGATAAACACGTTGGGCTCGTCCCTGAGACACAGCGGATAAGGCACTTTCGTTTTGAGTCGATCAAAACAAAGGCCACGAGCGAAATTAACGGCCATCGTGGTGTCCCAGAGCCTGTCATCCAGGTCGCGGGACAACATGTAACATCCCGCGCGAAACCTGGACAAGAGAACCTTCATCTCGTTCAAGTGATACACGTCGTCCGCCATGGATGCCTCTATGTCTTTGGCATGCTTAGTCACAACATCCAATGCTTCGGCCATTTTGTTTTTCAAAAAGATTTTTTATGATTTGCGACCCAGTGTCAACCGTCTTTATCTACCCCACACGCATTATGCAATACATAAAGTGAATTCACTTGTATTATCTATTCTGTCAATTGCGTGGTTTTTAAGAGAGGCCAAGACAAATACATTACCATCAAAAAATAGATACACTCATGGCGGAAACACCGCCTCCAACAACAGCTGACGCGCTACAATGCCTTGTCGACGGAGATTTTGAGACTTTCAGTAGAATTGCCGACAACGCCTACGGCGTCATTATGACGCCGGACGAGTATGGCAACACGATCATGCACACGCTTTGCGCCACGCGTCTACACGAAACACGCGACATACGTGGCGCGTTGGACACCTTAGTCAAAAGGCGAGTTGGCCTAAACGACCCAAACATGTGCGGGGAGACCGCCCTGCTGGCCACACGGTCCCATGGCAACGAACCATGTCTAGTACTCGCAATAGAGGAATTTCTGTCATACCAGGACACAAATATTTCCATGAAAACGGAGTATATGGGAAGAGTCGGCACCAGGCTCGTACGCCAGCATATCACATCGAGCCCTTTCGTCTTTGGGAGCGTATTGTGTGCCATATCCACTCATAGACCCATGTTTTTCATCAAACATCCTATCACCGATATCATCGTTGATATATTGGAAACGATAAACGTCGAGTCGTCAACACCGGTTCATATTTGGAAGAATCTCGCCACCACATGTGAGATGGTAAACAAGAAAACACCAGCCCCATTCTATTGTCACGAGCAAGTTGCCATGTATCGCAAATACATATCGGAAGCCATGAATACTTTGGCTGAGAAGAGTATCGCCGGGGAATGTGCTCCAATAAATTATAAAAAAATGCATGATTCTCTCGAACACTCGGGCAATACAGCTTTACGGCTCATCCGCGACATCTTTGCTGACCCCAAAACGAAGGAATTGAAAGCCGCCATTCTGGCACGCAATCAAGCAAACATAAAGAAAGCCATCGCGAGTGGCGCGGATGTCAATGCCGCCGACGTGAATGGGTTTTCCCCATTAGCCATAGCCACGCTTACCTTTGGATGTGACTGCGCTATTCCTATCCTTTTGCGCGCCGGTGCCGAAGACGCGCCAATCAACGATCGACCATCAGCGTTGGAACTTGCGATTCGTATGGACAACTTTCCAGCGTTCACGCATTTACTACACACCTGCACTCCCGTGAACATGCGCAATAAGAACGGCCACACTCCATTCCAAGTCGCAGCACAAATCGGCGCACCGTTGAAGATGATGGATTTACTCGTAAAAGATGGCGCCGACGTGAACGCGCTACACCCGGTCGATGGTACCGCATTACACATCGCCACCAAAGCGACCAACGTGGAGATGGTCAAGTTCCTCTTGGATATAGCATGGATTGATGTGGATCTTGTCAATTCGGACGGCGAAACCGCATACACATACTGGAGGTCGAGGAAATGCGAATGCAAGAGAGAAAGCAGGCGTCAACGCATCGCGGACATCGAGGACCTATTCAAAAAAATACATAAATTGTGACAGTATTTATTTTCTGTCGCATAATAATACAGCAATCATTTCTTGTTAAACATAATGAGTTCCTCTCTCTTACAACAATCAGAGCACTTCCTGGAACAAGTGAGTGCATTGGAAACAGAAGTCGAAACCCTGCGTGCACACAAATATGACAATGCCACAATAGAACGATTGATCGACGCAGTCAACGCGTTCGTAAACACCATCAAAGCTCCGAATATTCCACAAAGCCCATCTGTCGGATCGAGATTCCCAGCCTCTTCGATAACGTTCCCCCCGTCGACACCGTCCATAACGCCATTGATGATGCCAGAACCGTTACCACTTGCGTCTCCATCATTCAATTTCCCAAATGTTTCCAGTCGAGCAACCACATCGTCTTCTTTTATTTAAATACAAAATGGTTGTTTATTCTCCCTTTACATCTTCTTCTGTGTCCCCAATTTCCTCGTCCTTCACGCGTTTTGTCGTCGTCAAATCCTTTGTCTTTATGTTCATCACTGACGACGGCGACGGCAACCATATGGAAACGATCGATGTCAACAAAGACACATACAACGCTTTGTCACCCTCGTTCAGGTGTCCAGACAATTTCACGCAGCACATAATGACTATTGTCAATGATAGTATCACCGCCATAGCAAAGGCGGAAAGTTTTATGACATTCGAAATAGAGATCACCGTTTTCGTCATCGCTTTGTTTTGTTGTGGAAAAAATCATTTTTATTTCAAATAAATGCATCCAATGCTGATCGGTTGCTCGCATGCCGACGTATATACACAACTGCCGATGAAACATCGAGACATGTTCAAAACACGAGGAAAAAAATCAACAAACATATCGAGTCTCGATCAACACACCAAATGCCCCGTGCACGGATACTGTGGCACTGTTCATAAAAAATGTCAAATGGAAGGATGTGATACCATTGTCGACTCTTGGCAAAGACGTGCATGTATTGAACATGCATGCGTGGTATGCACGAATGTTGCTTTCATGCAATGTAAACGTTGTCACAATGTCAAGTACTGTAACAAAACATGCCAACGTGCACATTGGCCAATACATAAACATTTATGTACTTTCCAACTACGCGATAGAGTATTGACATTGGCTTGTATGAAAAAAGATGGTCAGACAATACTTGACTCGCTGATTTTGCGTCGCATATATAACATACTTGTGTACAACAATGAGCGTTCGACAGATGTGGTGACTGATTATACCCACATGAGTGCACTTGCCAACATATTATCCTCTATGGAATTTTGTATTGGAAACACTCCAATTGAACGTTACGATGTTGCTACATAATGTTTTTATTCTTGTGTGGTATACTACACCATTCACACAACACATCACCAGATCCATTTTCTTTCAAAAACGTCACCCGACAGTAATCACAATACATTTTTTCACAACGTCCACATTGTTGTGGTGCTTGTTTGGTGTCTTTTGACCACGACACGCCGCACCCACTGCATCTCTCCATTTTGAACACAAAGAAAATGGGTTTTTTGTTTTGGTATTAAAGACTGTTTCGCGTAATACATAATTATCATTCCATAAACTAAGCACCACACTTGTCTATCACTTCCTTCACCACTTTCGAAGGGTCGTATTTTTCGAAATCTATGTGATCTATGTTGCCGAACGGTCTACCACGATCAACTCCGTCTTTCGTCAGCAAAATGATGCCTATCACATTCTCCCCGGGCGTCACCACTATCCATTCGTCCATGTCTGTTTTCCTTGACTGTGCGTGGTCGTAATGCGGTACGTTCTCTAGTAGTTCCACCCTGAACATGCCACTCTTTGTAATATACTTCACGCGACCAAAATGCACTTCCTCGTCATGGCAGTTGCACGAATGTACATCGACTCCTACCACTATGTCGCCCACCTCGAACATCGTTGAGTTGTTTTGATTTTATGATTTATGACAAAAGTGAATTCACTTTTATAATTAATATTTTATACACAGCCGCATAAAATACTACGCGAATGCGCAAAAATGTCAGAAACACAAAAATCCTCACCCATGTCTGAACATTTTGAAAAAAACACAACTTACACCATGGGTGTTTGCGAGATCAGGATAACCGATTGCTTGAACAACATCATGGCGTGGGTGCGGCATGAACATGACCGCCGCATCGGGAACTCTAATCCCGTTGACGCTCGTGATAAGCCATTCACCGCGCGTGAGCTGCACAAATTCCGTGACAAACTGGATATGCTGGTACATCAATGCCACACCATGATCGCAGTCCTGGAAACCCCCGAGTGGGAAGATGGTGAACCTCACTGTTCCGACTTCCTCAAGGAATTAAACAAAGACGTGCTTAAGATAGCACTGCCCTTCCCCGATTGCCTGAAAACTAGATTACACACGGAAAAGGCATCTGTCATCATCGCGCGGTTGGCAAATCACTATATGCCGTCCTTATGCGACGACCCCGTTTTCCACCGGTACTGCTTCACCGTCATGCCGAACACGGACGGCAAATGTTTCCAAATGCGCGACGATCAAATAGAGCGCATCTGGACTGACCTAAACAATTACACACACTACATCGCCAGTGCCATGTTCCACAAGTTCATTGACATGAGCGATATTTATTAATGTTGTTCTAAAAATAAATACTCTTTTTTTACAAAGAAACCACCGTAATAAGAAATCCAATGTCATATATATAAATGGTTCCAGTATACGTGTCATTGGTATCCGCTGCCAATCGCTGTATTTCAAACAACATCACACTCGGCACTGTATGTGATGACAACACCCATGGTGTTCCAAGGTTTCTCGTCGGCTTGTACGCCACCGTGGACACTGCCTCCACTAAAACACTCCCGTCATTCGGGTATGCAACGTTCACATTTGTAGAATCTGAGTACGACGCACGAAAGGTAATGGAAACATTACCACCAGCGGTGTCACTGGGACCAAATATCACGTACGGTGTAACCACAAGCGAAGATCTCGTATTCGCATTCCAACCACTTGGAAATGATCCCGCCGTTGTTATGATCGAAGCGGTGGTCTTAGGACATGATATCACTGAATAATACGTCTGTATTGTCGCACGCACGGCCACTCCAGACAATTGCACGTTTCCGTTACAAAGAGAGCATTGCGTCACGGTGGGACATGATATTGATCCCATTGACATTGTCATATTTGGCGTATATATGGTAGTGTTATCCGTATCAAGCGTCACATCCGTGCCAGCCGAATGACTCGTTGGCCAAGTTGATGTCCCATCGCTGGTCCACGACAACGTTAAATTTGTCAACTGACACTTTACATCCAATGTGGAACTGCTCGGTCCATTTACATAAACGTCCTCCGTTCCACCTGCAGCGGCTACCCACATCTGACTCACCCATATCTGGTCAACGCTAAAGTACAACGGAGTTGATCCCACCCACGCCCTCCCTTCCGGGTGTATACTCCTGGCACAACAAGTGCTCGTGGTCAATTCGCTGTCCCATACGGCAAGATAATATGAAGCGGCAACGATTGCCACATTCCCAGTAAATATCCATTTATATCTCTGATACCTCACACCTCCAGTGATAGCAACCTGTGCAACGCTTGTGTCCAACAAGGTGCCAGTCGGTGGAAGTGGATCATTATACACGAGATTACCATATATCCTGCACGCTATCGATCCACCATTAAATTCAAACGTGGTTTGCGTCAATGTTCCACTGACAGTCGCTTGAAACAATTGCGAAGCTTTATGTTCCGCCGCACAAGAATACGCCAATGTCGAATTACCGTCGTTGGACGCGTTACCAGACACCTGGTTGGTGGTCGAATTGAAACAACAAATTCTTGCTTGCGACGCGGTGGGTCCAGATGTACAATAATCCCGACGCACGTTGCCGGCGTAACTACCTATCAACGCGCGCATGATCCCTGGATACGGTGTCGTTGAACATTTGCATGTCACGTCCAGTTCCAAATCTTCGTTGTTTGCCGCAGTGATGGTCCCCACTTTATACCACGTCCCTCCTGAAACAACCTTTCCAATGTACGATCCCTTTCCCGATGTCACATTCGTAACCGCAGAAACGTTGCCGCTGAACGCAGATGTTATAGTTTTGGCCGTCATTTCTGCACATACAAAACACACGACACTATTTTATTCTTTGCTGGGGAAGTAGTGCACAGCATGTGATATCATTTCATGGAGACAATCTTTGCCACCATTGTTCACATGCGCTTCAACAACCTTCTTCGCGCGTTCCAACATTTGCTCTGATTCGGCATCGTATAGGTGTTTATCGTAGCATGCGCGGTCTACAAAGTATTTATTGGGGTGCATCACGTGCGGATGCTTGCTGATATACTCCTCCGTAAAGAAATCTCTCGTATACTCGCGCAACTTTGCTTCCACTTGTTCGTAATCGCACTGGCCAATCAGCTCCCATTTACAATGAGATCCACAATAACCCCACACGAGCAGGTCATATTGCGGCACGTCATCACTGTCAGACAAAAAACTGATCGTCTCCGCCAGGTAATAGTCTCCCAATTTGCCCGCGTACGGCCTACGTTGCTGTTCTCGCTGGAAATTCTGGAAATTGCAAAACAATATCCTCGCAGCGGGACAAATAGGTCTTTCTTTTGTTATGCCATCGCTCAGGTCTGGTACATACTCGTTTGGTACTGGTATGACCGGAGGAGCTTTGAAAATGAATGATGCCATTTGTTATAAAAAATATTAAAAAATGACAACAGTCGCGATCTTTCGATTTGTAGTTGTTTGCCACGTGTCGACAATGTATATTACATATTTCGTAAACATATTGCATTTATACGACGCGAAAAACGAAATATTCATTTAAGAATGTCGGAATCACCAAAAAACATCAGTTGGAGCAAACAACCGCCATCTTGGCGTGTGGTCTTCAGCACAGAAAGACACCGCTGGCACGTCGATCGACGTTTCTCGTTGAAGACTTACGGAGGATCCGAAAAGGCGTTGGCAGCCGCAAAGATTGTGCGCGACGCCATTATAACGTGGGATGCCACTGAAAACACACTTCCACCACCGTCGAATGTCATTTTGCGATACATTGAAACAAAAGACCTCCCAGTGGAACAACCATGCCGAGAATGTGGCATCTTCAGCGCCTCTCCAGACGTGACAGCCGACGTGGCAGACGCCAATCCGATATATCGTGTGGTACCCACAGACATTGGTGATACGATACTGGACTGCAGAGAAGACGAAGAAGAATATGGAAATGTATAAAATAATTGATATACGTTTATCAAACACGTTTTCTTTCTATCCACGCATACACTCTATCACACAACGCTTTATACATGCCAACGTACTCTGCTTTTGGCACAAATCCATTTGTAGCTTCAATGAGTTCCACTAAAAGAGTACACGCTATGTATAAGGCGTACTGTGCCGCGCGCTGAAACACGACCAAGTCTGCTTGTCGTAATATACCAGCTATCCGTTCCAACAATCCGTCATTGTCCATATAAAACTTGAAAACGTCTTCCGGCCACATCCCGTAAAGACATTCCGGGAACTGGCGCCTCATCTTGTCGCAGCATATGGAATCCGCCACCATCACGACGCATCCTTTCCAGCGATCCGACATCGCGTCGTTTTCCATGTTCTTGCACCGTACGTGAAAAAGGCGCACGGCGGTCACCACGTCGTTGAGGTACAGCCTTGACTCTGCTCCTTTGTTCACCCTGTCCGCCACCTGAGCCAAGAGTGTTTGACATTCCAAGAGCGTTCCAATGTAAGCATCGGACGCCATTTGAACAAAACAAATGAACGGTCTCTTTCTATGGAGATTATAAACATACATCACGCAATATTTTGATAAACAAAGTGAATTCACTTTATCTATTACATATTCGGTAATGCCCGGCACATAACCATCACAGTACCCCCGTTATTTTTTCATAACAAGATGAAACGCCCAGCTGGCGACAGGTGCCAGTGCGCTTCCCCGGCCAAACGCCAAGAGACCGTGGATCACAAGAGATCGGATTCGATGGAGCGACTGTTGTCTGTCTCGCAGACTTTTCGCGACGTGGTCATACCCACCACCAACATGAAAGTCACTATCGAGTTGGCAGAAGCGCTGTTCCCACTCAGGCCCTTGCTCGATGGCCACGACCTTGAGATCAGAAACATGGTGGCCAGTGGATGTCTATGCACGCTGCAATGGATAGTAAAGAAGGATCCCGCATGTTTTACACCGGCCGATCAATCATCCGCGATATCCATCTGTTGTTATGAAAATCAGCTACACATCCTTAAATGGATATATGCCACGTACAAGAACATAGAGCACCACCCACATGCGTACGTACACATCGCGTGCTCGCGTGGTCACCTGGAAATGGCCAAGTGGGTCGTTCAGACATTCGCCATAACATACGACCGGCCGGACAAATTGTTCGCAGACGCGTGCAGGAAAGGCCACCTTGCCGTGGCAAAATGGATCTTAGCCACATTCTACCCAGACGAACGCGCGCTCATAAACCAGTTCGATTTGATACCAAACGTATGTCACCATGGTCATATATCCGTTGCGTCTTGGCTAGTTGCGATCTTTCCGGACATACTGTGCCGTTGCCAGCCTGCCTCTTTTTACAGCGCGTTCGCGCACGCGGCCAAAAAGAATGATCTACAATCCATGAAATTCATACAAAGTCTCAATGTGATGACTCATTGGGACGCGGACATACTCAGGCTTGCGTGTAGACACGGCAATCTGGAAATGGTTTCTTGGTTACTCGGATTGCCAGGATGCCCAGTGGAACACGATTATCGACTGTCTGATACCATCATTACCGCCATGGCTGTCAAACGTCCTGAATTATTGCGATGCATGTTATCAAAATTCACCACGTTGCACTGGAACGCCGTGCGAACTGACATGCAATACGTCATCAACACACTGTTTGGCATGTCTAGAAAAGACACGCGTATGGTCGAATATTTCTTTGAATATTACAACGACGCATTTCCACCAATAACATCACTCGTCCAGTACACGTTAATACACGGCATGTCACACATAACTGAATATTTGGTGCACCGTTTTGCTGATACCATAACTCCGCAATATTTTATGAACCAAGTGCCCATAATTGGTATTATATTCACCATTTGCGCGGATGGGCATCTCAATTCACTCCAATGGATGGACCATTTTTTACTATCAAAATACCCACATTTCTTCCACGCTGATTCAATTCGATCACCCATGTTTCCAAATCCATACAATCCAGAGATAGAAGAGTGGTTGTCAAAACATGTGTAATTAATATAAACTTGTCAAGTCCCATATATTTTATTTTTGCACATCAATGCTATAATAACCACGATGTCCACCACACCCAAAACAACGCACAATATCCTCCACCGAAATGGATTTCTACACGTGTGTATATCCGTATAATGTCCAAATGTGTATATCATACTGAATTCACTTTATGTATTACATATTCGATAATGCATATCGTATAAACGATGTACACGTCGCGATTTCCTTACAAAATCACACCCAATGAAGCGCCCAGTGGACGACATACGCCAGTACTGCCAGTTTGCCAAGCGCCAAGAGACCATTTCACACGAAAGGGCCCGTTCTATGGAGCGGCTGCTGTCTATATCGCAGATTTTTCAAGACGTGATAATACCCACCACCGGCATGGAAGTTACCACCTCGCTTGCAGAAGCGCTGTTTCCACTGAGACCCGGTCTTCCTGACACCGAATTAGATATCTACAACCTCATCGCCAGCGGATGCCTGCGCACGTTACAATGGGTCATTAATAAACACCCCAGCTTGTTCAACAAACACTACATTCGCGAAGGCGCGATGCATGTATGCTGCAAATACAACCAACTGGACATCATGCAATGGTTGTACACGACATACCGCGATATCATCCACGAACCACGATTGTACCTATACTTCGCTTGTACAAACGGGCACTTGAACGTGGCAAAATGGATCATTCGCACCTTTGCATTGATCCCCAGTCATCCAGACAAATTGTTTGCACAAACCTGCAAACACGGACACCTCGCGGTGGCAAAATGGATACTCGACACCATCAACCCTTCCAAGGAGTCGATATTAAACCACGTCAAGTTATTGTCATCGGTATGTTATCGAGGCCACATGGTTGTAGCCAGGTGGTTATTCGAGACATTTCCAGATACACTAAACGAGTGCGGGATGCACCGTTTGAGCTGCGCATTCATCGAAATGGCCAAGAAAAACGACATGCACACTATGAAATTTATACAAAGTTTACCCGGGGCTCCGCGGTGGGAAGCGGGGGCTCTCTCATTTGCGCGCAGACACCGCAACACGGAGATGATCGTCTGGTTGCTCAGTTTACCAGGATGCCCAATCGAAGTTTACAATACCTTCGCAGACATCGTCATTTCAACAATACAAGACGAGGACCTTGAAATGTTACAATGTTTGACTTCGAACTTCACCATGAACCATTGGATGCATTTACGACACTCCAAAAGACAGATTATAGCAGAACTATTTTTACATTCCAAGGACGACACACGTCTTGTCGAGTGTTTCTTCAATTACTACCCAATCGATCAACTGTCCTGCATGGTACACATCGAATACACGTTGCAACACGGCATGACCCATATAACGGATTACTTGGTGAAGCACTTCAACATTACTCCGCAATACTTCATGACCAACGTACACATTCTCGAGATTATAGGAGGAGCCTGTGTCAACTCAAACATGGCATCGCTGATGTGGCTGGACAATTTTTTGGGAGTTATAGACAACTCTTTCTATAAAATCGAAACGGTGAGGAACGAATACCCAGGACAGTGGACTCCAAATATCATGGAATGGTTATTAAAACACGCATGTTAAAACAACATAGAACTTATTCCTATTTGTTTTGTTATGTTCTCCAGTTCTTGATTTTTGTCCTGTACATGCACTTCCTCTGCACGAAACACCCTATGAATGTCCCTCCGACATGTAGGACATTTCATACCGTCCCACTTTTGTATATCTTTCACGCCACGCATACTATACGTTACGCCAGTCGAAGCGTCCAAAAACGTCTTGTCATCGAAAGATTTTCCTTCGTGTTCTGCCCAATCCAAAAAACACGGTCTGGCGCATATTGCGTGTCCACACGGCACAAAAACGGCTATCTCCGTGTGTCCACATGTGCACGTTGTTCCCATTATTTTGTCGGTCAAACAAATAGCACACTGCTTTTGATAATCTCTCGTTTTCGATATCGCGATGAGAAACTGCCAATCTGGCATGGCACAGACGGATTCACATTGACTGGGATCATTTATGTCCACCTCGCCGTATATTTTCTCTGCTTTTTCAGTAATATACTTCACGGCCGCGTTCTTTATGAGTCCATTGAGTCTGGATATTTGCATGGGTTGCATATCGGACATTTGTACACCGTCGTTTGTTTTGACAACGATGCGCCACAATGGACAAAAAGCCATATATCGTACGCTTTCGTCGTGATCATGCACCACTTGCCACGCCCTGCGAACAAAGTAATCACAGTACGTTCGCAGCTTCGATAAACACGCGGCTTCCGGCAAATACACTCTGCTGCTTGAATATTTACCATGCAGCATACCACTGCCATCCGAATCAAGATCCACATGCAACGTTTCAGCCATTTTTATGATACCACGTCCAATTCGATTCTTTATAACACGAAGCGGCATCACGTATTCTGTAAAACCACGACATGTTTCCGTTCTTTTAATTCGCAATTTTAACACCAATCATAATTTCATCATCTCATCATGGCAGCGGAAGATATCAAATTTGATTTCGACCTGCGTTCCACTGTGAACCTCCCATATTCAGAGTATCATTGCACAAAGGCAGGCCACCAAGATCCCCCATGCATTGATTGTTGCAAACGTTTCTATAAACTATACGACATTGGCAAAAACAAAGTATGTCGTTTCGAACTAAGCTACAAGAGCAAAAAAAGGATAGTCCAGAAATGGGTAGAAGCATATGAATCGTTCCACATACGCAACAACGTCTCAGAGATATATCAAAAACATCTACAAGAGGATGGAAAAATAAACACCAACATCATGATGTACAACACATTAGAATCGATAACATGCCAAAATGTGCCTTTCAGATGCAAATACAATAAAAATCCTCTGAAACTGATCCGCAGACGCGTTCTCACCAGACCAGTGATATATTGGCTCTGTAAAAACGACATCCGTCGCATTGCAGAAAACTACGGCACGTGTCCAAGAAACGCCACAAAGGCCGAATTGAGGATGACTGCCGCCAAAGGTCAAAGCGGGATATTGCGAATCGTCAGACATTGGCCGGAGGATTACACATACAAGAAACACGTATACCGATATGTATTTATGGACATTGCTCTTTATGCGCGTCAGCTTCCCATTGGAATTTATATGGACGGTATAGCCGTATATGACTCGATAGAAAGCCTGAGATTTGATTACAAAGAAATCATTTAATCTGTTTTCATCCAATACACCTTGTTTTGTTTCAAATCCAGCACCATCGCTCCACGATTTTCCGTACATTTTCCAAACACATCAACAAAATCAGTGGGTGATTCAAAAACAGTTATGCGCCATATGTTCAGTAATATCCAATATAAGTTCCTACTACCGTCGTGCGTCAATAGTACAACATAATCCACAATGTTTCTGAACACCCCAGCTCCTTGTTTGAAATCGAAATGGTTGCGAGTCAATATGATCGTTTCTCGCATATGACCGCCACAATTCATCCTTGGTATAACCATCCACGCATTATAATCACCGTCTATCACGGATACACTTAACGTGCGTGATAAACCCGTCTCCATTGGTATTTCCGTCGTACATTTAACGCTTTCGTTTGGTTCAAAGTCACGCATTATCATTTCGCCTATATCATTTCCAATGAAATGTGGCATTTGTTGTAATACGCTTGTCGCGCCCACACGAGTATGCCACGCTGCCATAAACGCAATCACTCGCATCTTCTTGCGTTGCGCGTTCAATTTTTGTAAAAATGGTCGCCATTCATAATCGGCTGATATTCCGCTATCTACGTATACTCGCCTATCAGCAAATGTGCCAACACAATGTTCACAAAGATATCGTGCACATGTTGTTTTACCACGCGCCCTGTCGCCGTACACAATTATGTTATGCGACTTCTGTTTTAGCAAAGAAACGTCAAACCGTGGTATTTCTCGCGACATTTCTTAATTTTATGTTTTCAATAAAATTTATCACATGAAACTGACAACCAAACAATCCATAACGTTATTATTTGGAATCCACGCGAGATGTGGAAAACACTCAAAGATGCGGATATTAGATACTGCGGTCATTCAAGTGATATACCACGATCTGCTAAAATATGAGAAAATGGACAAAATAACAGAATACGTCGATTCGGTCTTATACATACCCCTCGATACACTTCGTATACCCTCCAGTTTTGCACAATTGGCAGTGCGTGGACCCGATGACACGTATCTGATGTCACCGCACGAACTTACCTTTTGGAAAACTGTATACCCAAGACACGCAAACTTTGGCCACCAATGCAACTCGAAAAACATCAAAACAAAACAACTCAGTGTGAAGAACACAAAACACTGCAACTCAAAAACAAAAAAACACAGATAATTTGTTATTGTAACCAACAAGAAACAATTCAATGATGATGTTTGATTGGAGGCAGCACGTAAAAGGTCGTGTCGTAGGCGATCATGGAAAAGCGAAGAAATGCAAAAAAGAGGGTCGATCGACGGGGTACAAAAGAAAATGAAACACGGACAACGTAATGTATAAAACGTAAAAAGGAGACGATATAGAAAGGGAGGAAAACAAAGGGTGTGTGGTCGTTTATTATTATTGACACACTAATGAGTGACTGCGTTGAACCCGAGACGAAGAACTGGATACGCTGGGATCAATCAACTCAGACGTGGACGGTGAGTCACTTTTCACCGTTGAGTGGGAAGCAGTACATCAAGAAGTTCACAGCCACGGAATACGAAGGGAATAAAAACGCAGGGGAGATAAGTGCGGTATTCGCGACGTACATGCAAATGAGCGACGAGTGGGGAATGATACAAAAGGACGAAGAAGTGATAAACCCGGAAGCGGGAGACATTGTTGTTGTAATACAAAAGGAGGATTAACATAATCATTTTACATCATAACTAACAATGATTGATTGGAGGCAAAGCATAAAATTTCGCGCTCCTAAAGTCGATGAGGATGGCAGAGAACTCTGGGAGAACGGGCAACTCATGAAAGGGGTTTCTAAAATTCCTGCGACAACACGCAGTGCTCAAATACAACAATTCGAAAGCAAGACTGTCCGATGAAGTTAGCTGCACGACATATAGGTCTGCATTGTCATACAGTTCGCCCATGTTTATATCCCAGAAACAAGAGATCTTGACAATGGTGCCAAGAGCAGAAACAAAACGATGCCGAGTTGCAAAGTCTTCAACCTCGACGTCCACACGATCGAGAGAGTTTTTGATATCGTCAACGCGATCACGCAAGCGCGCCTTGTCCCTACCGACGACGAGGATTTTAGCGGGATCGGGGCATTTTGAGAAGTCGTAAAATGCGATATCTCCGGGAACAAAGTCGTAAATGATCCTGACGACGTCTGGGGCCAATCGTCGGCCGC